>Ga0209536_100005094_pt1 | contig 20543 bp, 18 predicted proteins | sample DeeMarSeWOR28_12_FD_187461 | JGI IMG/M metagenome (GOLD analysis project Ga0209536, IMG submission 187461) | Marine sediment microbial communities from White Oak River estuary, North Carolina - WOR-2-8_12 (SPAdes) (version 2) | ecosystem: Environmental > Aquatic > Marine > Intertidal zone >... | reverse complement strand
TTTCTTCTTGACATTGACCACAATAAATTGTATAAGGCATTAAATTTTTTCTGAAAAGAACTCCTTCTGAGGGTCATTTCATGGCAGAAAACAGAAAAATAATGGATAGAAGGAATTTTTTGATGAAAAGTGCCTTTTTTCTGGCTGGAAGCTTCGTCGGCTTCAATAGTTTTTCAAAAGCATTCGCCTATGGAAAATTCAAAACAGAAACACATCCCCAGCCCCGAATATCCCTCATAATCGACGATATCGGATACAGTTTTACCCGTACAAAGAGGTTTTTAGAACTGGGAATACCAGTCACCTTTGCTGTTTTGCCTAAATTATACAATACCCATGATCTGGCCGCAGAGATCCATGCTAAAGGGCACGAAATCATGCTTCACCAACCTATGGAGCCTTACAACGCCAACCTTAACCCTGGTCCTGGTGCTCTTTACGTGGGATACGGGACCAGCAGAATCGTAAGAATTATGGAGGAGAATCTATTAGATGTTCCTTTTGCCATAGGGGTTAACAACCATATGGGTTCAAAATTCACATCCTGTCAGAAGGAGATTAAGGAAGCTCTCAGGGTTGTCAAGGAGAGAGATCTCTTTTTCGTTGACAGCCTTACATCGAGTCGCTCGAAGGCTTATAAAACGGCCAAACGACTTCATTTGGCAACAGCCTGCAGAAATATCTTCCTGGATAATAATCCTTCAGAATCCGGCGTTCTCTCTCAGCTCTTTAAGCTTAAAAGATACGCCTATGCATATGGTCATGCCATAGGAATCGGTCATCCCTATATGGAAACAGCCAAAGCCATCAAACAGTTCCTCAGAACCTTTGAAAAATCGGATCTATGTTTTGTTCATATATCCAAGTTAATCCACCCATGATGGTTCCAACTTGCTCTACTTCAAACAATCTGTAAGGCAATACAACATATGAATACCAATTACGAAAAGATTATCCGAGAAAATCTTAATAAAATTTATCATAATCTATCAGGGAATCTGGGAAAAACCCTCCTTGCCAGGAAAAAAAGAAAACTGTTCTACTTATTGGAGGAGGGATGGGTATGACTCCTCTTCGTTATCTCCTCACTAAAATGTGTTTAAAAACCGATAAGAAGGTTATTTTAATCTATGGAGCTAAAACAGGTGATGAACTTCTCTTCAAGGAAGAATTAGATAAGCTTCCCCTAACTCGATTAATTTATTGTACTGAAGATGGTAGTGAAGGGTACACTGGATATCCTACTGATAAAATGAATGATTTTCTTACAAGAAATCCTTTTGATCAATCCGCAATAGAAATCTATGCTTGTGGTCCCGAATTGATGTTGAAAAAGGTTTTAGAGATATCAGAGTTATTCGATCTAAGTCCTGTTACTCAAGTTAATCTTGCAGATCGTTATATCAAGTGTGGATTTGGAATATGTGGATCATGTGTTCTGGATGCTGATGGTTTGAGCATTTGCCGTGATGGTCCCGTTTTTCAAGGTGATATATTAGCGAAGGTTACTGATTTTGGGATTTTTGGGAGAAAAGCAAATGGTTCTAAACATACTTTTGAATCTAAATCTCACTAAATGAAATTTGGCCTCTATGAATAGTTAATACAGGCCATCCGCATAATTTATGCCCTTCCCATGGAGACCATTTGCATTTAGTCTGTAATTCATCAGCTAAAACAATCTTTTCTTTTGATGGATCAATAATTGTGAGATCTGCTATCTCATTTTCTTGTATTCCAAAGGAATTACTCAATCCCATTAACTTTCGTGGATTTAATGAAAAAGTATTCATGATTAAATCCATCTTTTCCTCATTGATTGGCTTAAGCTTATTTAATATTACAGCAAGTGCTGTTTCTAGTCCTGGTATTCCACTTAAGAAAACCTCAAGTTTTTCTTTCTTCGTATGTGGTGCATGATCTGTAGCGATAATCGGAATTTGACCATCTAGATATAGATTCCAAAGATCAAGTTGTTCTTTCTTGGAGCGTAATGGTGGATTCATCTTCCCCCAAGTACCTAATTTCTCATAATCATTTTGATTTAGGCTTAAATGATGTGGGGTAGCTTCAAAAGAGCAAAAATTAGAAGTTAGGGAGATTACAGATTCTTTTAAGGTAACATGAGCAAAATGTATCGTTGAATTTGATTTTACGGAATTTTTAAGTGTAATAATTCTGTTTATTGCTTTTGTCTCTGTTGAGGGATCTCTTATCATACAATGATCTTTTACTCGATCTTTATATTTCTTTGTATTAAGCTCGATTAATGTATTATCTTCCGCATGGATACTAAGAAATTTTCCTTCTGCTTTTATGAAGCTGAGAATGTCTTCTTCAGATGTCTGATAATTTCCTGTGGTTTCTCCGAAATATGCTTTAAAAAATGAATATTCAGAAAGTAAATGTGAGTTTGTCTTGGAATTTAACAATAAATATGGAATAATTGTTGTAAAGAAAATTTTATTAGTTTTTTTTGTGAATCTGTCAAGATCTTTCAAATTGATCATTGGGGGGATTTTATTAGGCATGTCAAAAACAGTAGTATACCCACCAGCGGCAGCAGCTCTCGCTCCTGTGAATAAAGTCTCCTTTGATGATTCTTTGAAGTCTCGTAGATGACAGTGAATATCAACTAGACCAGGAATAACAAATTTACCATTAAGATTAAATGTCTGCTCGCTTCTTTGTTGAGAGTTTGGGGTACGGAGAAATGTTTTTTGAACAATGCCTGTTTCTTCATTAATTAAAATATTAATTGTGAGATAATCATCTTGGATTTTCACTTTAGAATTAGTTAAAAGCAATCTAAAAACCTAATTCACTCACTTCACTATTAAATTTCCTTAATTTAGCAAGGGGATCTTTATCATAAATAATAGAACGACCTACGTTAAATATTACATCCCTCTCAAATAATTCGAGTAGTGTTTCCATGTTTCCACCTTGAGCTCCTATACCAGGGGCTAGTATCGCTTTATTATGAAGTTCATATTTTAATAATTGTAAATCCTTTTCTGTAATATGGCCTGTGGTTCCAATAACAACTCCGTCAGCAAATTTATCTGCCAAGCGAGCTTTATGTTGGAAAATCGGTAATCCATCTAAGTAGGCATTTTTCACCCAAATAGCTTCGGGATTAGACATTAAAACCAGAATGAAAGAAGCTAGCTTGGCTGAATGGCCCATTTGTGCGATTTCTTGAATATTCCCAGGATAAGGACTAGCTGTAAAACCATCAAATCCTTCTCGGGAAAAATGATATATCGCCTGTTCGTTTGTAGAGCCAATATCGGAGAGTTTATGGTCTATAATAATTGGTTTTCTGAATTCATGAGCCTTTTCTGTGATTAACTGGATCTCTTTTGTAGAAAGATCAAGAATATACTGACGATTTATTTTAAATGCACAACATTCTGTTGCTAATATATTTATTAAGTTGATTATTATTTCAAGTTTATTTTGATCCTTAATTAGAGTATTACTTTCCCTACTGCCATATGTAGCTAAATCGAGTCCAACACATATTTTACTATTGCTTTCTTCTTTAGAGGATCTAAGTAGGGAGATAAAGCTCATTTCAGTATCTATTTTTACTATCAGGACTTTTATTTAAAAGGTTTTTAAAAACCATTTTCTCAATAAAGAAAAATAATTATTCTGTTAGGTGAACTTTTTGATCCCTCTGGAGCCAACTTTAAAAGTAGAATTAATGCAAATTTTTAATAAATTAGATATTGTAAAATCTGGGGAATTTCTCCTTAAGGATGGTACTTATTCTTCTATTTATATAGATTTGAGAATTCTCTCTAACTTTCCAAAGGAATTCCAAAGAGTCATTGAGATTGCCTCTAAGTTTTTGGAAAATAACCAACTAGTTCAACTAATTGACGGAATAATAGCTCCTCCATTGGCAGGAATTCCTCTTGGAGTCGCTTTGTCATTAGAATTAGAAAAATCCTTTTATTTAACCCGAACCCAACAAAAAGATCATGGAACAGGAAAATTAATTGAAGGAGATATTCGTCGGAAACGAATATTAATAGTAGATGATGTAATTACCTCAGGAGCTAGTAAAATCCCTATTATTCAATCTATTAAGGCAAATGGAGGACAAATTTGTGGATTATTTGTTTTTATTAATCGAATTCATGATGAAAAGATCCTTCAACAATTTTTATCCGAAAATAAAATCAATTTTTATTACCTTTTGGATTTTGATGATATAAGAGCTATTACCTGAGCTAGAAGTAGGAAAGTAATTATTAACAGAGAAAAATTAATACCCGAACCTAGAGTTTTTGTTGTTCTAGTAGATAAAGTGGTCACAGAGGATGATGTGATATTTATACTTTCATTCAATGTAAGATCAATCTCTATTGAAGGACCTGGTCCCCTTTCTTTAGGAGCAATAGGAGTATTTTTTGATATGTAACTAAGAATAATATAAGCCTCCTCGATCGAGAAACCAGAGAATGAATCTATGATCTCGTTCTTCTCTTCATAATGCAAGTATTGCTGAACTTGCCACCCAGAAGCGCTATGAATTGCAAATACAACTCCTAAACTCTCTTGCGAAGATTTAAAAATAGAAATAGTGAAGTTGTTGGGTGGTGAGTTTATTTTTAATATTTTAAAGGCATAATGACCAAGTGATATCGTCTTATTAAGAAATGGGAGATTACTCACCACCTCATAACTTGAAATTTGGGCGTCTAATCCTTCAAAGCCATATAAATTTCCCTGAAAATCAAGCTTATCAATAGTAAGAGCGGTTATCCAATTAATAAAAAGCTCATTAAACGTAATGTTATATCCTGCTTTTTGAAGAACAGCTTCAATTCCTTGTAGACCCTTAGAAGATTCGGTTATTAAATCCCTTAGAATCTGTACACCATATTTCTCAGCGAGATAGAAAGCAAATAAGTAAGAACTACCGTAATCTCGATCATCACTCCAATATAATGGCGAATTTTCAGGGTAAGGCAAGAAAGAAGCAACTTGGGGAACAAGGTTATTATATGAGTCTAAATAACCTGCATGGTATGTGGCATATTGGGCTAATGCTTCTAATATAAAGGGAGGTTCCCCCCACTCATGGTTGAACCAAATTAGGTGATGAAACTCATGTGCAACAGTAGGGTATAACCAAGAATGCTGATAAAGGCCATAGTGAATATAAATCATTTCACAATGATTGGACCAATTATACTCAATATCGTTAACTTCTGAATAATAATTATAGGAATCATGAAATAGAATGAAAATCCTTGGGTCACCATCAATATCACCCATAGTTCCATTGGGGTGACCTGCTAGATCAACTATACGAGGATAGATTATTTCATCAAATTCATTACAAATATCCTCAACTTTTGCCATAACGGATGCTTTACCTAATTTAGTGATACAATCCTCATCCATATAAAGAGCGCAAAAGTTACTACTTCCAAGTAACCTAGCATTTACTTGGGAGTATTCTTGAGTAATATAACTATATGCCCAGAAGGAACGAGTTTCGTCTAATGCAGGATAATTAGTATTATTAGCGGAATTTAGGAGTGAAATGTCTGGAAAAAGTATAATTAATGTTGTAATAATAAAAATTACTTTATATTTCTTGTTTAAAGACATCCGTACTCCACTTTTCTTGAAGAGCTTAATAGAAGAAAGAAAGTATATGTATAAGAAGATTAGAGAGTTTTATAATCCTAATGATAGTGGCAAAAAAAGAGATGAAGGTTTAGCTAAGGTCATATTCTTCCATCCTACCACTCTATTTTTCTTTTTCATTACATGAATAGAGAATTTCTTCCCTTCCCCAAATCAGATGTTTTAGTTGTCTTTAGAACATCTCTAGAAATAAAACAAAATAAAATCCTATTAATACTACCTTTTTATAGTTAACTTATCTGTTTACTTCTTTCTTCTCGTTCCGCTTTCTTCTTCTTTAGGAAAGCGTCAAATTCAGCTGTTTTTTGTGCCTTTTTCTGATCACTTATTTGTTTTTGTTTTTTCTTGTCCATTTTTAATCCCCATCATTGGAATAATGTCCAAATCAAATTTCTTTAGCTAGTTTATAAGGGTAATCTTGAGTGCAATTTTCTCAAAGATAATAATAAGTTAAATTTAGAGCTAAAATACCCGAAATAAATTTATTAAATCAGATTTAAACTAAATAAATAAAAAGGCTGGTTTTTTCATGATCAGCTATCACTCAAAATTAACAGAATTTTAATGTATAAATTTCTGTAATCGATTAGTTTAAGTGATATCATAATAAATTAACGAATTAAATAAGAAATAATTTCTCTATCGGTGGAATGAATCCCAATATGGCAAATGATTCAATAAAATCCCCTTTAAAGGATTATCAAGTTAAATTAGAAAAGGTCACATTCTTTTCACCTCCTTCTGATTGTTATGCCATCACTATTGGGAAAATAACCAAGGAATTACCTCAAATCGTTTTAAGCTGCTATGATGATAAGCTTCACATCATTAATCCTGATGGTACTAAGGAATCCTCTTTGGATTGGTCAACCCAGTTTACATGTTTAGCGATTGGGAGCATTAAAGGTAAAAACCTAATTTCAGGGGGTCTGGATGGCTTGGTTCGTGTAATTAATACTTCAGGTAAGTTAGTATGGGCAACTGATTTAGGTGATTCTATAAAAAGTATTTCACTAGGGGATTTTGAGGATGATAAAGAATCAGAAGCACTTGTTATTGCTCAAGCCAATACTGCTATTCTCTTAACGAGTAGTGGCTCTGTTATATGGCGAAAAACATTTCCTTCGCGAATTTCTAGTGCTATAATTGGTACCCTTGAATCCGACAGAAAGAATAAAGCAATTGTTATGGAACAGGATGGTAAAGTACATATATTGAATATTCACGGTAAAATAGAGAAAAGCTTCACTCTAGGAAGGAAAATTTCTCGTGGAACACTCCTAGCCTTGGGTATTCGACGATTCTTACTAACTTCATATGACAATAGACTGTCCATTTGGAGCCTTACTGGAGAACCAGCACTTGTTTATGAATACATAGATACTGAACGAATACGAATCATTGTAACAGGGAAATTATATGATTCTGAAAATGATTCTCTCATTATTTTGACTAAAAAAGGAACTATATCAATCTACCGTGTAATTGTACAACTGATAGATCAGGAAGGAAAAATTATTAGCAAATCTCAGTTAGTTAAAGCAGGTGTAGATTTTATTGAGTTACGTCCATTAATATTAGAATTATCGAAGAGCTTTGGAATATCTGGAATCCCTATTTCTCGGCTTCATAAAAAATATGTTGATTCTACAGGGTACTCTATTTCTTATAATGATTTTTACACAGATATTCTCGCATTTCAAAGTAATGGGCAATTGGGAGGAAGAATTGATATGTATGGAACCCCAAACATAGCACTTGATGACCTATTGATAATTTCAACTGATAAATTCTTCTGTATGTCATGTAATGAACTTAAATCGGTACTGGAATCCCATCATCAGTGTAAAGCTTGTTTAAGATTTCTTTGCGAGAGATGTTTTAACGAAAGGGAGTCTGTTGGTTATGTTGAATGTCCCTTTTGTTACGCAAACGATTTTTCCTTGCTAAAATGATTCAGTATAAAAAATAAAGGAAAAAATTCTATTTGAATATAGTTTGAAAAAAAGAGATGAGAAAGATCTAAGTATCCCAGAATGAATCATCTAGTCCACGTTGATCCTTCTTTGTTTCAGTCTTTAGAGTTGATAACATTCCTTTAAAAGCTCGGGTTAAGTCACCAACTTCATCTTCTTGGCCTTCTAGTTCTTTATCAATTTGAATGTCAAGGTCTCCAAGAATATCCTCTCGAATTTTATCAGTAGCCATTTTTGAAGCAATATTAGTCAACTTCGTGATCGGTCTAATAATCCGATTGGATAACCAAATTCCAATTGATAATGAAGCAACTACTGCGATAGCAATGATTGCCACTACTTGTATTAGAGCACTTAAAGTTGCTGTTTCAATTCTATCTTGAAGAGGTGCGACAGAGGCAATGGCTTCACTAACTGGGACAAGGATTAAACAGATATAATCTCCTTTTGCAACAGGAGCAAAGGCAATATATCGTGCTTGAGTATTCCGAATATATTCTACAACCCCAGATCCTCCACTAGTGATAATTGTTAATTGTCCAGATGATAAAGCAGGATTTCCATCAAGGTTGATCTCAACCTCATCAATTGAAGGAAGATCTACATTAGGATTTATCGCAGTCCATTCAGGATGGGCAACCACTAATCCAGATTGTTGTATTAAAGCAGCATAGCCTGACTCTAGAATATTAATGTCAATAATCTTCTCTTTAATACTTTCTATTGTTATATCTGCAAATATACAGCCTAGTAAATTCTGATTCACAGGATGATAAATTGCCTTTCCGATTGTAATCAACAATGCACCATCTATTGGATCAAAATAAGGAGCAGTAAAGACTATATTTCCAAGTCCATTTCGAACTTCTGTGTACCAATCTTCTTCAGTAGCAGTGAATGGATCTGTCTGTCGTTCACTATCAGTACCGCCAACAACAGAACCTGGATAATTAATAAATAAGTCCCTATATTCGAAAGCAATGTATAACCAGCGTATTTCTGGCATATTAGTATGTATCATTTTAAAAATGATATCCATATTAGCAGTACGGCTTACTGTGTCATTAAGCTGGCTATCAGCATTCAATAGAGTCAAATAATTGCTACTGTTTGAAACAGGAAAATAAAAGCTAGCATAATCCCACGACAGATATACTCCATAATGTGGATCAAGATAGGTACCATTCGGGAAATTCTCTAAACCGCGATCATATTCGAAAAAATAATCATAGTAGCTACGCCGATACTTATATGGTGAGGTAGGGTGGAAGAGATTTTCACATTCCTTAGCCATGGCATTAACCATGGCTTCTGCATTAGATAATTTTCGATTGATCACTAAGGCATTCTGTTCAGCAGTTTGTTCAATATTATCCTTTATCTGGGTTTTCAGGGCATTAGTACTCATATTCGTTGTAGTTTGACCAATAAGGCTGATAAAGATTAATGAAATTCCCCCAACTAGCAATAATGAAATTAGACTGAATATTGCAAAGCTAATTACAATATTTTCTCGTATACTTCGTGTCATTTTTTATACCTCCTTAATCCTCACTCACATCAAATCCTTCAACATCAACCTGTCCAATAGCATCTTTTATCTCCTCAAATGCGTCTTCAATAGCTCTTTCTATTTGGGTACTCGGTTTTGAAATGTCTATGTATCTTCCACGTGGAGTAGCATTACACAGCTCTTGTAAGGGCCTGGCAATTCTTCTTACTTCCTCACCAATTCCTACGATGGCAATATTAATAGTCAGTAGATTTTCATCTATAAAATCAGGAATAGACGTTTCTGTGACTCCAATTTTTTCAGATAATTTTGTCAAAAATTTAAAGGGTCCTCGGCCTTGACGTAATATGGAAAATCGTTTACTAGAATTGTCTTCACCATCTGTAAGAGCAATTAACCATTTTTGTTCGTTTCCTTTCTCTTTGTTCAGAAAATACAATGCATCCCCTAAAGCATCATAAAAAGCTGTCATACCATTTGGATATCTTAATTCCTTAATCTTCCGAAGAATATTCTTCTCATTCCCTTCAACTGGTGTCAAAGGTAAGATAGTCCTTGATTGATTATTGAAAATGACTATTCCAACTTTATCTTGAGGATTCATTTGATCATCGAAGAGTTTTGTCGCTCCTCGTACAGCTGAACGGATCTTTTGCCCTTCCATTGATCCACTATAATCTAGAACGAACAATGCCATCTTAGGATGCATTATTTTTTTTCTTATCATTTCAGCACTGATTCTGGCCTTATGACTATCTGTAGGTTGATCTAATTCTTCATAAGTTGTACTTAAACGATCTAAACAATGCAATGCTAATCGAACATCATCTATAGATTTTGCTAAATCTAAAGATTTTAATAAGTACTCTAAAGATTCTTTATACTTATCCTGCCCCATCAAGAAAATTGAATATGTGAGGTAAGCATTTGCTAACCCTCGGGTATCGTTGTTCTTTTCCGCTAGGTTTATTGACTCCTTAAAAAATCCTTCAGCTTTGTCCTTCTCTCCTAAACGTTCATGAACGATACCAATATTTCCTAATCGAATAATTAATCCTTTGACATTTGAAATTTCTTCATCATATTGTTTAGCGGTCTCAAGCATCTGTAACGCTAATTTATAGTCTTTCTTATCCAGATAGAGTATCCCTAAGTTATTAAATCGTGAAGCAAGTCCTCTTTTGTCTTTTTGAAGATCCCCAATCCGAATAGCCTCAAAATATGCTTCTTTTGCTTTATCAAAATCTCCCCATGCTCGATAAATATTTCCTAAATTATTTGTAGCTATCGCAACACCTCTTTCATTTTTTGTAGTTGTGAATAGCTCATGGGCTTTCTTATAGTTCTGATATGCACGTTTCAAGTCACCTCGATAATAATCCGTGTTTCCAAACCGTAAAGAAGTTAGTAAATTGTCAAAGGCTGAATGCAACGTAGCTACTTCTTTCCCCATAGAAGAAGCACTACTTCTTAAATCTCGTGACAGATCTCCTTCAGCTATGAAATTCACCATTCGTGTTAATTCGTTGACTGGTTGTACGATACGATTAGAGATAATGGATCCCACAACTACAACTAACGCTAGAATTATAATTAAAATAACTACAAATAGAAATGTTTGTTGAATTGTTAACCCTGAGATTGTATCTCTCACTTGTACAGCAGACGCAATAATGTCGGATTCTGGGACCATAATACCTAAGGAATAGCCTGCTACCGCGATAGGTGCATACGAAATAAACCAAGATTTTCCGTTTTTCAAGAAGGAATTTGTTCCTGACAAACCCTGAGTCATTTTAGAAACAATGGAACTTTCAAACGAACTCTGTTCATTTATATTTGTGAATTCTAATTCACCTAATGATGGAAGTTCTTCAGCTTCTTGATCTAACTCAGGATGCGCAATAACGGATCCATCATTCCCCAAAAGAAATGCATAGCCATTATCTAAGAAGGATATTCCTAGTACTTCTTCGACTACTGAAGTAATCGTAATATCTGCTCCAACAACACCAAATAATGTTCCATTTTGATAACGCATGGGACGAGTGATAGAAATAATTAAGCCTACCGCTGGATCCCAGTAAGGACTGATAAATGCGCTAGCTGTCTCATTAAGGAGAGCAGCAGCAGTTTTATACCACTCTTCTTGCAAAGGATCATAATCAGTTTCATCATCATAATAATCTAAGAAATAATCCAAATCATTATATGGATAATTCCTGAAGAGATGTCCTGCACCTTCAAATCCAGCATATATCCAAACATAATTAGGGTTCGCCGCGTGGAGGGATTCAAACGCATTATCCATATTTGAAGAGGTATCTAAAATTGTTTGCATTTCCAAAGTTAAATCAAATGGATCTGCTGGGGTTGGAGCATATTCTCTTGGGAGAAAATAGCAGCTTACATCCCAAGATATTTCTGGAGGGTCATAATTATCATTATTTATTAATCCTGGGACAACTAGACCCGAATGACTATTTTCAAGATACTTATCCCAATAATAGGTATGCTGAGGAGAAATATTAACTTTATTATTGAACAGGGCCTCAGTATAATTATCAAGTATTTTAACCTCCGAAACCCATTGTTTAAAGGTTTCATTTACAAAAATACCTTCATCTAGTGCCATCCGTTGTAATTGTTCTAGTGAGTCCGTTTTAAGTGCCTTTGCTGAATCATTAGAGTTTTCTTCACTAAGTAAGATGATCTGCATTCCGCTCAATATAGCAAGTATAGAAACTGGAACGATTAATAAAGTAACAAAAGTAATAAGTAATTTTTGACTTATCCTCATAAAGCGACCTCGTATAGAAAATCCATCTTAATTTTATTTTTTAAATTCTCTTAAAGAAGAAGTTCTACATTCGGAAAGAGAAGTCTATCTTTTAAATTCTTTCAAAGTAGAACTCGGCTAACCTAGATCTTTTAAAGGATATAGATTAAATGGAAATTAAGGATAGTTAAAAATTTCGGTGGGAAAACTCTAGGTGAACGAGATAAATTGGACAATAGAAGACTCAAAAGCTCTCTATGGAATTGGTCAGAATTATAGAGAGTTTCATTTTCTAGATATTAATGAAAAAGGGGAATTATGTTTAAAAATTCAGGAAGAGATTATTTCTATAAAAACGATCTTAAAAACAGTCTATACACAAATCAAGGAGCAATCAGGAGGTTTAACACAAGCACCTTCCGTGACCTTAAGAATTCCACAGCTAGTTGAATATCAAATTGAAAAAATTGTTACTTCATTCAATAAAACTTTTCAGGATTTTAATTATCAGGGGAAGTTCCACGCAGTTTATCCTATAAAGGTAAATCAACAAGCTCATGCAATAAAAACTGTATTAGATTCGAAAATTATTCAATATGGACTAGAAGCTGGAACTAAAGCGGAATTTCTTATAACTCTTGAAGCGCTTAAAGAGAAGAGTGATCATCTTATTGTCTGTAATGGTGTGAAAGATGAAGATTATTTAGGCCTTGCATTAAGAAAACTCAAGGAGGGATGGAATATCCTCGTATCAATTGAAACACTTCGTGAACTTGAGATGTTATACAGAATTGATCCTGAATTTAATTCGCCGATTTGTTTGCGTTTAAAACCCTACATTCCAGTTTCAGGTCACTGGGCTCATTCTTCAGGAAGGGATTCTAAATTCGGGTTATCAGTTGCTGAATTGGATGAAATTCTTAAGTACCTTACTCTAAAGAAAAAGAAAAATATTTTATTTGCACTCCATGCTCATATTGGATCACAAATCACTTCATTAGCCGATTTTCATGCTCTGGCTGAATATCTTACAGTTTATTATAAATTTCTAAGAAATGAAGGTTTTGCTAATCTTCAACTATTAAATCTCGGTGGAGGAGTTCCAATTGATTATGAAGGACAGATTACCCTTCAAGAACCAGATAGTATAGAATCCTACGTTCAAAATATAATAGAAGGGATTGTAGCAAATATTGAAGGACTTCCTCATCCTGATATTCTAATTGAAGTAGGTAGGGGAATTACTGCACTCTCCTCATTAGTTTTAGTACAAATTCTTGAAATTAAAGATATTTATCCTCAAGGAATATTGAATCCCCAGATAATAGAGAGTTATTACTTTTGGAAAAACAAAATTGATTCAATTCATACTTTAGATGATTTCATATTGCACTATAAGGAGTTCCAAAATTTTGATTATGACATCACTCATAAAAGCAAAAATATGGTCGAATTGAAGAATCATGAGCATTTAATTGGAGAAATAAGATCAAAGTTCCGAGAAAAGCTAGTAAATGAGTTTGACTCAACCCAAATTACTAAGGCTCTTCAGGGACAACAAATAAACGAATTATTAACTAATGCACCTAAATTTGCTATAGGGAATTTTTCTATGTTTAATAGTGCATGTGATTATGTTTTAGTCAATCAATATTTCCCAATATATCCTATTGAATTTCTTAACTTACCTCCAGAGACAATACTTCGTCTAGTTGATATAACATGTGACTCTGATGGAGAAATGAACCGGTTTGTAACAAAAAAAAGTAAAAAAAATTATAGAACAAAAGATAATTTTCTTTTAAGTTTCTCTGAACCACATGAGTTAGAAGGAATACCTGTTGCAAATATCAATGGATTGAATGAATCATATCTTGCAATTGCATTGACTGGAGCTTATCAAGATATTATCCAATTTGATCATAATCTTTTAGGTAACCTCCCTGATGTTGAAGTTCGGTTAAATCATGATGGTTGGAGAATTCGGTGGATTTCTCCAAGTGAGAGTACGACAAATATTTTAGCAAAGGTTGGATTTCAAATTCCTGAAGAAGAATACACTTTAATAAAATCTTCCTATGCTAAAGACTCATGGAATCGTCATTAAAGAGAAAACTTCTGGATTAAATAATAATTATTTAACTATACAACTGTTTTGTATCTTTTAATCGAAATCATGCTTTTTGAAGGTTTAAGTGTATTAAAGATACAATTTTTTCGTTTTTATTTTTTATTATATATGAATTAATATGCAAAAAAATTATAATATTACTCCAAAATATTTATGAATATATATGCAATATAATAATTTGGAGTGGATAAAAATACCACGTGAAAGAAATCCAAGAACCATTCGTTGTGATCCCACTTATACATATTTTAAACCTCGTGGTATTCCATTAACGGAAATTAAGCAGGAAGTGTCAATTACATTAGAGGAACTGGAAACTCTAAGATTAACCGAGCTTGAGGGGCATTCCCAAAAAGAAGCAGGAGAAAAAATGGCTATTTCGCAATCCACAATAAGTAGACATTTAGATTCAGCTCATCGAAAAATAAGTAGGGCACTCTTGCTAGGATACGCAATTAGAATAGAGAATCCTTTTGATTTTTATCATTGCGATCAATGTGGACATACTTGGCGTACGCTAGAAAGTACTGATGATGTTATTAAATGTGAATCTTGTGGTTCAATGAGCTTTCATTTTCATAGTTCTCAAAATGAACCCCGTGATCTATAAAAAAAAAGAAAATAAGGAGATTGAAAAAAAAGATGAAGATTGGACTTCCTTCTGAAGGTGAAACAATAAATAATTATTTTGCAGCTAACTTTGGTCGATGCCCATTTTTTATAGTCTTTGACACACATACAAACAAAATAATAACTGCATACCCTAATAGTGCCCAAAACGTGGCAGGAGGTGCAGGAATACAAGCAGCTCAATCCTTGATTAATAATCAAGTTGATACTGTAATTGTTCCTCAGATTGGACCAAATGCTTGGAATGTTCTAAAGAATGCCAATATAAAAATTTATACTGGTATATCAGGAACTGTGCAAGAAAATATTACTGCTATTTTATCTGGAAAATTAGAAGAAACTAGAACAGCTGCTGACCGTGGATTCAGACGAGGAGGAAGAGGCATGGGCATGGGACAGGGAAGGGGTCAAAGACAAAGATAGAATCTTATTGGAGACGAAAAAAAATGCGACTAGGTATTCCATCCGAAAGCAATGGTGGATTAACAGATCAAATAGGATATCATTTTGGACGTGTTGAAAACTATACGATTTATGATGCCGATACAGAAAAGGTAGAAATAATTAAAAATACTTCCACTCATCGTGGAGGGACTAAGCTGCCTGCTGAACTCCTTCGGGAGCATAATGTTAATGTAATGTTATGTAGCGGAATAGGTAGAAGAGCAATTCAACTTTTTGAACAATATGGCGTAGAAGTCTTTGTAGGAGCACAAGGGACGGTAGAAGATGCTATCAGGCAATGGAAGTCTGATAAATTAAAGATGGCTACAGATAAAGAAGCTTGTCAGGAACACGCATTTAGAGGAGAACAACATGGGGGTAATCACATTCATCATCATTAGGGGGAAGAATAAACGATTATTGGAGTTGCTTCAGGAAAGGGGGGAACTGGTAAGACAACTATCGCGGTTAATCTCGCACTTTATCTAGCACAAAATTACCATGTTGGTTTATTTGACTTAGATGTGGAAGAACCTAATGTTAATTATTTCCTCCATGAGGAACTGATTCATTATTGTGATGTGAACACTCTACACCCAGTTGTGGATGAATTAATTTGTACCCATTGTGGGTTATGTGCAGATCTGTGTGAATTTAATGCTTTGGCTGTTTTGCCTTCTCAAGTAATGGTATTTGATGAACTTTGTCATGGTTGTGGGTTATGTAACCTAGCTTGTCCAGCTAAAGCTATTTCTGAGGCAATACGTACATTAGGTACTATTTCAAAATCCGTAAGACCTCAATCCAAAGTATCAAATAATTCAATGAGAAATTTATGTTTCTATGAGGGAAGGTTGATTGTTGGTCAAGCTATTGCCACCCCTATCATTCGTGCATTAAAAAAAATTGCATTAGAAGAGAATTTTGATCATATCATTCTCGATCTACCACCTGGTTCAAGTTGTCCTGTTGTTAATGGACTCTCAAATTCAGATTTTGTTGTTTTAGTAACAGAACCTACACCAGCTGGAGAACATGACTTGAATATCGCAATTCAAGTTACTGAAATGCTCAAACTTCCTTTTGGGATTGTAAATAATCGATCTGATATAGGAGATGATCGAATATCACGTTTAGCTAGCAAAAATGGCTATAATTTACTTTCAGAAATTCCCCATGATAATGACATTCTTCATTATTACTCACGTGGGCTTCCTCTGGTTGGGATGCATGAGAGATTTGATTTTGTTTTTGAACAGTTATGGCATCAAATCACTGAGGTTTATAAATGGCAACACAAGGTTTAAAACAAGTAACAGTCTTGTCAGGAAAGGGAGGGACAGGAAAAACTACAATTACTGCTGCTCTTGCTCAGATATCCTCTCCTCTGTCTCTAGTAGTTGATTGTGATGTAGATGCACCTAATCTGCATCTATTGTTATCTCCAAACAATCTAGCTGAAAATACTTTTGAAAGTGGTAAACTAGCAATTAAAAATTCTTCTAAATGCATAAATTGTGGAAAATGTCTGGAGATATGCCGATTCGATGCAATCACACCTGAATTTGAGATTGATGATCTAGCATGTGAGGGGTGTGGTGCGTGTGCTTGGATATGTCCTACCAAAGCAATATCAATGAATCTTCAGTCTGTTGGGTTAATTTTTTACGCAGAAACAAGATTTGGACCTTTAGTTCATGCTAAACTTAATATCGGTGCTGAAAACTCAGGAAAATTAGTGAGTGAGGTAATAAAAAGGGGACATTTGAAAGCTAAAGAATTTAAGAAAAATTTTATCTTTGTAGATGGTAGTCCTGGGATTGGTTGTCCAGTAATAGCTGCATTAACTAATGCTAACTTAGTAATCATAGTAGTGGAACCAACAATAACAGCTATTCACGATATGGAAAGAATCTTCGAACTTACTCAATTCTTTAAACTTCCATCAGCGATTATCATTAATAAAGCTGATATTAACAAGGATCAAAGTGTTGTGATTAAGAATTTTTGTAAAGAAGTTAAAATACCGATGTTAGGAGAAATACCTTATAATTTTAATGTATACAAAGCAATGGTTAATGGACAGACCATACTTGAATTTGGAATTAAAGGGGTGGAGAATCAAATCAATCAAATATGGGATCACGTACAAGATATTCTCGACAAATAAAGGAAGAAATAATATATTGGATGAAGAGAAAAAAGAGCTTCTAGGTTCAGGGGAAAAGATAACGTTTATCACATTAATTAGCAATATATTGTTGAGTAGTTTTAAAATACTTTCTGGGGCAATTGTAGGAAGTGTCGCTCTATTTGCTTCAGGATTTGATGCATTAACTGACTTGATTGCGTCGATAGCAGTTCTTATTGGCTTACGATTGAGCCAAAAAAGTCCAACTAAACGTTTTCCCTATGGTTATTATAGGTTGGAAACCTTGGCGACTTTGATTGTAGCTGTCTTAATCTTATTTCTAGGAATAGAGATTATAATACAAAGTTTTAGGAGCTTTCTTTCTCCTACTCCATTAGATATGCCATTTTTAGGAATAATTGTGTCCTTAATTTCAGCTTTGGCAGCTTATGGATTGTATCGCTATAATATGAATGTTGGCATAAAAATTACCTCTAGTGCTTTAATCAGTATCGCTAAAGACTTTCAATTGGATATTCTTACTAATTTTTTAGTATTTTTAGGCGTTTTAAGTCATATAATAAATTATCCAAAGTTAGAAGGTCTTGTTGGTGTACTTATAGGAATTTTCATTCTGAAAACAGGTTTTACATTTGCCAAAGGATCACTTCTAATATTACTTGATGCTATAGATGACCCTGAATTGATTGAACATATTAAATCAATAATTATGCAATCCCCTGAGATCCATCAAACATCAGACATCCGTATTAGAAGATCAGGACCCTTTTACTTTGCAGATGTAAAGATTCAGATGCTTGGTAAAGAAACGGTTGAATCGATTTCAGAGGTAATTCAGGGAGTAGAGGCTAGATTAAAGATCGAGATTCCTCAACTAGATAGTATAATAATTAGTGTTGATCCTGTAGCGAAGTCTCAATTAGTTGTTGCCATCCCAATTCCTTCATTAAATACAAGGTTAAATGAAACACCAGCTGATCATTTTGGTCAAACTCCAGCATTTCTTTTAGCTGAAATTGATACAAGATATCAAAAAATAATTTCAAAGAGAATATTAGAGAATCCACATTATCAAGCTGAACGTAAACGTGGGATATTAACAGCAGAATTCTTGAAAGCAAATGATGTAGATATATTAACTCTTAAAAATCCCGAGACTTTTGGAATAGGGCCTAAAGCGATATTAAAGGAGAAATCAGTAATTATATTTCAATATCAGGAGGGATCATCCATTAATCAAATTCTAGATGATGTTGTACAATTTTTAAATAAATAGAATTCATATAAGGTTCAATTGCTGTAAAATAATTGATACCACAGGGAATAAGAGTCCTGAAAGGGCACTTAATTTACCTCCATAAGTGCGTACATAAAACATTAAGTCTCGGGTAACCTCAATTGTAATAGTCTCTCCAAAAATACTTCCACGTGCTCCTTCGTTAATGGCTAAATGAAAGAGATGGGAATCGAATGATTTTCGTTCAATTGTGAACCACACTGCATCTCCAATTTGTAAAATCCGTGTTAATAATCCAAGAATATCCTGACTACCCTCCGATACGAAGGGAAGTGGTATTTTATTAATTAAAAAGTCTTCAGCTTCATCAGCAGCTAAAGAAATGTTAATATTTTCCATAAAATGAGTTGTAGGAGCAGATAATTGAAAATTTAAAGGTCTTTTTCTATTAGAGAAGAGAGATGTATCTTTGTTAAGGGTGAATAACAAGATACGAAAAGGATTTTCATTTCCAACAACTTTCTCTGGTGCTGCAATATTAGTCCAAATATCTTTATTTCCCAAAAATTCTCCTAGATTATCTGTTAGCTCAATAATTAATCGATCAATCATTTTGAAGATTTCTGGAATTCGTGGAGTAAGTTGCTTAAAAATATCATTAAGAATTAATAAATTAATGCCAGAGGAACCTCCTGTCAAAAAATCAGGTAATTGTGGGGAGGAGATCACTTCTAATAATTCTTTGAGAAAAACTTCTTCAGTAAGTAATAAAGGCATTCGTTGTTTAATATAAAATAATAATAATATTTTTTCACGGGCTCGTTCAACACGAGTCTTACTCTCGACATCTGGTTCATAGTTAGCATTTATTGAGCTATTAATAAATTCTGTCCATTCATCAAAGTGCATTTTAGTGATTGGATCTAAAAAAGCTAAGATTGCGTCACTGAGTAAATTATCTAGGATGATTGGGGTCTGTTGAGGATAGTAAAATTTCAAAAAAGCTCCGACTTCAAAGCTAGGTTTCTCTGGTATTTTAAGGAGCAAAAGTATCCCAATAGCAATCAAAACCAAACCAATGGCACTAAAAATAAGGATAGGACGGAGGAATGCTCCTTCAATGGCAGAGAAGTCTTGTCCAAGGATTTGTGTAACTAGAGTATTAATGTCTTCATTAGCCTGTAAGAATGGAATGACTAATACAACAATTAAGATTAGAACCCATGAGAAAAATATAACAATGGCAATAATGGTGGAATTCATTAGAACTTGTGTTGTAAAGTTTGTTACAGCACTATATCCTTCTAAACTGTCTACAGGAAACCCCGCTTCTGCTTTTTTACGTGTTTCAGTTTTAAAGCTCTTTTTTATGAATAAACCATTGATTAAATAAGAGAAAGCATTGAGAAGTAATAAGGTCCAAAAAAAAGCTGCTACTTTCATTTCATCCGCTGTAGGGATAAAATTACCTGAAATCATAAAATATAAAATGATTAATGGTAAGAAAACCATCATTAAAGGGCCAATTTTCCGACAGTAGGCATTTAAAAGACTATTAACTCTCATGGTTATCCCTGCAATTAGAGTACGAAACAAATTCATAGTTGAATGTATAAAAGAGCATCTATTTGTCAATTAATAGTTAGTAAATTAATAATTGATTTAATCCTCAATGGGAAGAATTCTCCCAATTTTCTATAGTTCAGGTTTATTAGACCTCTTATAAGGTAACTTCAAGTTTAAAAAGGAATGGGCTCATCGCCATCTTTTAAGTGTAGGGAATAGTGATTGAAGATAATTTTTTGCTTCTTCTATTGTAATATCAAGTTCCTTTGCCGTAGTGGTTAAGCTTAGCTCAATCATCTCTTTCATTGTGATTTCAGGTTCAATGAATTCACCAGCTTCATAACAATCAGTACAATACTCATCACATCGTGTTCCATCAACTTCAGTGCCTCTTCGTTCAAGTTTTTTGAGAGTTACCGCGCAAATTTGACAGATAGGTCCA
>Ga0209536_100005093_pt1 | contig 20546 bp, 10 predicted proteins | sample DeeMarSeWOR28_12_FD_187461 | JGI IMG/M metagenome (GOLD analysis project Ga0209536, IMG submission 187461) | Marine sediment microbial communities from White Oak River estuary, North Carolina - WOR-2-8_12 (SPAdes) (version 2) | ecosystem: Environmental > Aquatic > Marine > Intertidal zone >... | reverse complement strand
ATAGATCGATAACGTGATGCCTCCCTCAGCATCGTCACGGCAGTAGGTATCCGCGTGGTTGTTTACAGAAGGATTGGGATTCACTGTGATTGTGGCAAAGAATGGATCGCCATCAACACCCGCTCTTGTCGGGATAATGGTGTATGTAACAAGCTGTGATCCTGCTGTCTGAAGATCAGGTGTACCGGAAATAATATCCGTTACACCACTGACCGGCAGTCCATGGACTTCTGTAGTCTTGTCCCTTGACCATGCATATGTAGCAGGGCCGCCAATGGTGACAGACAATTCTATATCAATGATCGCATCACCTGAACAAACTGTCTGAGAAGCCGGAGTTGCTTCTCCTATGGGAGGCGGCTGACCGAAAACATCTACAAATAAGAAGGTAAATGAGGCGAGGAATAAAATAGGAATTATCCGAGCTTTAAAAAATCCCCGTCCGCGGAAAATATATACCCCTTCCCCGCCACTCATAAATGGCAATACCTTACGGTCCGTATGTATGGTTTTCAGCCGAACGGGGATCACTTGGTAAAAATAGTTAGATCCGGGTGCCTTTTTAGGGTGGTACCCGAATTTAAAATCATTCTTCCTGAGAGACCTTTTCTAGGACGCAAATTCCACGAGTTTCGTTGATTATACGCATTATATATAGGGAGGTTTCCTGAAACAGGCAAAAATACAGGGCTTTCGGCCACTTTTAATGGTGAAAGAAATCGTGCAGCACTTCCAGCGATTTGATTTCTCCCATCCCATCCACATGTAATTTGTAGTATCGTACCATGTTGTCCAAGATTTTTTTTCGCTGACTGCTATTCATTTCAAAACCCTTAATTTGCTGATAATCAAGAGACATGTAGGTTCTCCAAAGGGCACTGGCCGGCTCGTCGAGCTGAACCTCCGGATCGGAAAGAGAAGTTTTGAACCTGCCGCTGGCCAGATCGAAGAAAAGATCATCTTCGAACCTGCTTTTCTGCGGATAAAATCCCAGATAACGGGATAACTGGAATAAAAAAATGATATGAAAGTCAGGAGACGCCTCTTCCAGGGCATCGAGGAACTGGATGGTACTGAACAGGTAATGAGCCAGCATCGGATTGGATTCTTCCTCTTTTACAACCCGGTACAGGACTTCTGCCATAAAAATAGCCTGTGTACTTTTTGTAATATCGTAGGGGATGGAATTCAGGGGAAAGGCTCTGCTCACTTCCTTTACAAGCTGAATCTCCCGTGTGTCTTTATGGTATACCTCGAAGTCCAGGATAAAAAGCGGCTGGAAAAGGTTGGCCCGGTTATCTTTTCGCGATTTCCTCACCCCCTTGACCATAAAAGACTGCCTTCCCGATTGCTCTGTATAGCATTGTACCACCAGGCTTGAATCACCGTACCTGAGGGTGTGTAATACGATGCCCCTGGTTTTTCGAATCATCGTTTAATGTATAAAAAGCAGTTTGGTCACATGTGAAAGGCTCCCGTCCGAACTGGATAGGTAAATCATGTATACTCCCGTGGCCACCCTTTCACCCCTGAAATTGGTACCATCCCAGAGGGCCTGTCCACCCATGGATTCCGTTTCATACACCAGGTTTCCGCCCACATCCATAATTTTTACATTGGTGCTTTCAACCAGTCCCTTAATGGCCACCGGTCCCTCATAATTCTCCCTGACGGGATTGGGATACACCACCACCTGGCTGTAATTGTCGAATCCCTGAAGCGCATCCCCCCTGTATGAAATAATACCCTTATCGGTTCCGAAAAACACCTCTCCGGATACACCATCCACACTAATGGCGTTGATGGTGCCTGAAAGCATCGGGCTATTACTGGTATTGAAGTGTGCAATCTCTTCCAGCCCATCCTCAGAAACAAGGTAGGCGCCCCCGCCAGAGGTTCCCAGCCATTTCCTGTTGGCTCCATCCACTTCAATGGCGGTAACAACCTGGGTTCCAAGTAAAGGATCGGCCAGACCGGTACCGTCATTCCGGGGGATGAGGATCTCCTGTGCATACACGGAGCCCTCGGTGAAAAGCCTGTAGGGTCCGTACATCACCAAAATACCCTGGTTGGTTCCCAGCCAGAGGTTCCCGCCATGATCCTCTGCGAAGGACCGGACATCATTGGTGATTACCTTCCCGAACTTGTCCACCACATTCACTTTTTCGTAAATGTCATCCGAAGTATCATCAATGGTGTAGCCGTCATCCATGGCAAACAGGCCATTCCCCCTGGCAAGAATCACCCATTTGTGTCCCAACTGGGTAACAAGTATCTTACTCAGTGTGAAATCAGAGATCAGGTTATCGACTTTGAAACTTTTCCAGCTGCCATCACTTTTCAGTACTGATATAGGTTCTGCTACCCCGGTATTGGTCATCCAGAGATTGCCCGACTGATCTAATGTGATGCCCCCGATTCTGACGTAATTTCCCCCCGCTATGATGTTTTGGAGCGTGCTGTTTGAGGGTGTATAATGGATGACTTCTTCATCCTTATTGAATTCCAGCAGTCCGTATCCCCAGGAACCGGCAAATACATGGAATGGATCTGCTGGGTCCACGGCAAGTGTGACCAGGTCCCGGATATCAGGATTCCTGAGGGTTTCCCACTGTTCATTTACGAAGTACTCCAGATTTGCAGATTTGTACAAGTTGTCCCATGCGCCGTCCACTCCACCCATAACTGAATAGAGTACATTACCCGAAGCCTCCAGATCATACACAGAGTTGGTCGAGGGTCCGTTGGGAATAATGGACCATCTTTTTCCACCCTGGTTGGTAATCAGACCAGCCCCGTAATCGGCCATCCAAAGGTCCTCGCCATCGTCCATGGAGGCGGAGCGTGGATGGCTGCTTTTCAATTGGCGGACGATCAGCCAGCTATCATTGATCGCAGATGTACCCTCTTCATCCACCAGGGTCAGGAAATCCCCCTGGTTCCTCAGTTCAAAACACCTGGTGCCTGTGAAATATGGATAGGGATTCCAACCCGATCCGGTGTTGAAATAGACCCTGTCCTGTTCTCCCGAGGGATCACTCCAGGAAGCAAAAAGCGCTCCGTTGAAGTAAGCCACAGCCTGAAAAACTCCGGTGAAATTCGGGATATCAGAAATCAACTCCCAGGAATTGAAATCCACCAGGTACGGATCCGCTAACAAACCCCTTCGAATACCCTGATCAGTGGCTGCATAAATGTAGGTTCCATCTGTTGCTACCTGATTCACCTTCAACACCTCACCATTATCTCCGATGTAATAAGTCTCACTGATTTCGTTTTTCTCCAGATTGACCAGCACAATTCCAAAGCCAGTGGAGAGATATGCACGCTGATCCAAAAATTCTATGTCGTAGATGGATTTATCTCCGGGGATCTGTTTTTTCATGATGTCCGGAAGATTCAGGATCAATCCTTCTCTGATGATATCCAGATTCGAGTTCTGGTAGGCCAGTATCAGGGTTTGAATATCATCGCTCCATCGCATAGCTGATACACCCACATCTGACAATCCGTCAATTTTGGATATTTTCTCTATGGAATTATCTGTTAAGTTATACGAGAACAAACCTCCGGTGGCGGAGCAGTAAATGCGGTCGTCGGTGGCCTCCACCAGATCACAGTACCGGTAGGGAAGGTGGGTTCTCCATTGCCCCAGAGATATCTGTGCCTTCAGGGGTGATATAAGTGCAATCCCGAGACCCAGTAGAAAGAAAAGGTACCTTCTGCCCATTTAAAGATATTTCTATAAATACGGATTTTGCAGGGACATATTACACTTGATTCAGAAAATGTATGAATTGGCGGACCGCCCTGCCACGGTGGCTGATTCTATTTTTCAGTTCCAGCTCCATTTCTGCAAATGTCTTTGTATACCCTTCAGGTTTGAAAATCGGATCGTATCCAAATCCTTTTACCCCTGCCGGATGTTCGGTGATTACCCCATCCACTGTACCTTCGAACCTGTATTCTTTTCCATTCAGCACAAGGGCAATCACTGTCCTGAACCGCGCTTTTCTTTCCCGAATCCCTTTTATCTCCAGTAATAGTTTTTTTATATTCCCGGGTGCCGGCTCCATGTCAGGGAAAGTCAATGTCCCGATCCTTGAATATCTTGCAGAATAGACACCGGGCGCTCCATTTAACGCGTCTACCTCGAGACCCGTGTCATCCGCAAAACAGTTTCGTTTGAATTTCCTGTAAATGTGCCACGCCTTTTGGGAGGCATTTTCTTCAAGGGTATCGTGATCTTCAGGTATATCTTCAGCAGCATCCAGCTCCCACAATCCAAGCAGGGTAAAGCGTTTGTCCAGTAATGCGCTTATTTCCTGAAGCTTATGTCTGTTATTCGTGGCGAAGATCAGTTCCATACCAGGGCGTTGCTATTGATTTGAACTTACATATAACGTACAGCAAAAATACCTTTCTGTATTGTTTGATTCGTTAAATGGTTATTGAATAACTCTTATCACAATTTTTCAGGCCTTCGTCAAAATTGTATTTATGTTAACACAATAATCGCGCTGTTTTTCGGGTAATCCCATACTCCCACTTTGCCCGAAGCCGTAATCCTCTGTTTTTCTTCGATTTGAGGCATTATTCTAATAAAGATCATGAGGTAATCACCGAACGGACCCAGATTGACCAATCATCACTTTTATTGCTTCCAAAACCGGATTTCAAGGTAGGAATACTTTTTTTTCCTTATCAAGAATTGGTTGCATTAGTATACAAATTTCATTTTTTTTCCGGCTGCACTAACAAACTAATCCTATTGAATCATCATGTGAAATGCCATTCAATTGCCTTAATAATTACTAACTAAAACCTAAAATTGTGAATTCATTTTATTCTCTCGGCAAAAGGAACATCCTTCATTTTCTTATCACCCTTGTGTTCCTATCCTTTGTTCCAGGCCACGCATACGGCCAGAAAAAAGACATTACCATCACACCCGATTGTGTGGAATATACCGGTAATGGCAAATTCATAGCCTATTTCGGATACGATAATCCAAATACAGAGACAGTAACGGTCAGTGAGACAGAGAGTGTGGTCACCTACAATTACGGGCAATCCAAGAAGTTTGTGAACAACACCTTTCTTCCCGGAACACACGAAAAGGTGTTTAGCCAGGAATTCGATGGGAAGGACCGGGTTGTATGGGAACTTGTGTTGCCCAGCGGAAAGTCCAAAATTGTAACCTCCGATATCAATTCCAACCACTGCAAGGACCTGAGCAAGATCATCCCCTATTACGCTCCGCCGGATGGTGGGAAGGTCGAAACCGGTTCGCTGATCGGCGCTGAATTAACCTCCCTGTATTATACATATATCTCAAGGCCCAACCAATTCAAGGGAACCTCCGATGACATTTTCCTGCTGAGAAATGAGGCCGGGGTATACCAGGTTTTCATCGAAGTGGTCCCGCTGACGGGACAGCTTGAGGCATTACTCACCAGCCTGGAAGGCTACGGATTTGTGGAAGAGCCTGAGGACCATGTGCCGGTTACCGGCTGGGTGCCCATCGTAGAACTCCTGAACCTGAATACCCTGATCGGCGAACTCAACTATGCCAGACCAGTATACCCGGGCATCGGTAACTTTTCAGTGCTCAAGACGGGACTTGCCCACAGTGAGGGGGACCGGGCCATGCGATCCGATTTTGTAAGGGAGGGATTCTTTTTTATCGATGATGTCACCGGCGAGGAACGGAACATCGACGGTTCCGGGATCAAGATCGGAGTCATTTCCAACAGTTTCAATACCAAGGGAGAAGCCGTAACGGATGTCTCCAACGGAGATTTGCCCGGCAACCGCGCATCAGATCCGGACTATAATAATCCCAATGGTTTTTTGAAAAATGTAAATGTGCTCAAGGAGGTCCCTGCCACATTCGGAACGTTATCCGATGAGGGCAGGGCCATGCTGCAGATCGTGCATGACATCGCCCCCGGAGCGGAGCTCTATTTCAGGACGGGATACCTGGGAGAGGAAGATATGGCAGCAGGGATCCGGGAGCTGGCCGCTGCCGGATGTGATATCATCGTGGACGATATCACCTACATCACCGCTCCCATTTTCCGCGACGGTGTGGTGGCGAAAGCAGTGGATGATGTAGCAACAGATCCTGATAATCCTGTAACATTTTTCTCATCGGCGGGCAACTACGCCAATTGGGCTTACGAATCCAAAAACGTTTCCTGGAAGGCCACCAATATCGCTTCAGGGAAAGCCTATGATTTCGGCAACGGGGATATCTTTCAGGCCATCGGTCTGAAAAAGGGGACCTACACGCTGGTCCTTCAGTGGGATGATGACTCGCCTGAAAGCCATTTCAATACACAAACCGATCTGGACATCTACCTGGCCAGCAACAATGGGGCACAGTTGCTCGGATTCAACAGGTACAATATCGGTGGTGCATCCATTGAGGTCGTTCCCTTTTCGGTCAATGAGGACAACGTCATGACCAATATCATGATCTTCAGATCCTCTTACAGTGATTTGTACCCTAATGTTAAATTCAAATATATTCTTTTCCGTGGTGGCGGAAACCTCGAATTCCTTGAACACAATGATTATGGTGCATCCACCATAGTCGGACATGCTAACGCTGCCCATTCCATCGCTGTGGGAGCGGTCCGGTACGACAGGAACCCGGTTTATGACCCTGCCTATTCGATGCCGGAAATTATGTCCTTTTCCTCCCATGGAGGATCCTCTGTGAACGGTGTGATCAGGCCGGATAAACCGGCTTTTACTGCCCCCAACGGGGTCAATACCACCGTTGATCTGGGTTTACAGGATTGGGACAATGACGGATATTATAACTTTCAGGGAACATCGGCGGCGGCCCCCCATGCGGCAGCACTTGCCGCCCTGGTTATGCAGGCCAGAAATGAGTTTGCCCTGCCATTGCCCAAAGAAGATGGACTGGACATCCCCATGCCCCGATATATACGTGAACTCCTGCAGGAGACTACCATCGGACATGACCCGGAAAATGAGTCCGCAGGAGGAACTGGGTTTATACAGGCAGACCGGGCCATCCGGGAGTTTGCCAATCCCAAGCCATTTATTGAAAAGCTGGATATTCAGTTCCCTTCTGACCTTGTACTCGGAGAAGACAACGCACCGTTTACCTTTCAGGTGAAAGGTGACTTCTTTTCAGAGGACACCAAACTCTATTTCCGGGGAACGGTTCTCACCAATACCCTTGATGGAGATGGGAATCCTATTATTTCCGACGATATTGTCTATGTCAGCTATGAGGATGAACATACCATCTCTGTGAACCACCCCGGATTCCTCGGAAATCCGGAAATATTTGCAGAAAACATTGCCATCACCCCCAGCTCAGAGGATGGCGGAGTCTCCAATAAGATCAACATATTGGATAAGGAAAAAATCAAGCTGACGGTAAGGGCCCAGAATAGCAGCAAAAAATATGGAGAAGCCCTGCCGGTGTTCACCCCAGTGATCACGGCCGTCATACCCGGTCTTGACGCTGAAGGAAATGAAATAGAAGTTGAGGTTGATTTGTCGGTGGCAAAAACAGAAGGTTACGTCACCGATGCTGAGTACCTCAGACTTACCAGTACCCTTGAATTATCAACCCTTGCCAATGCGCTCAGCAATGTAAATGAAGCGGGGTACGCCATATTCCCCGAATACGAACCAGCCTTGTATAATCCCTACGATCCGGACCCGGATCTGCTCACGGATCCCTATTTCAATGATCCGGACAATCCCGAAGCCCTGGAGACTGACATGATCATCAGCGAGAAATACGATATCACCATAGTGAACGACGGGAGCCTGAAGATTGAACCTATCCCCTTGACGATCACTCCGGAGAACCTGACCATCATCTACGGGGAGGTCCTTCAGCCTGAAGACCTTGCGTTCAGCTATGAACTGGATCTGGATTCGGATGATGACGGGGTGCAGGATATCTTCGTCGATCAAGCCATCCTGGGCACCATTGGGCAAGCCCACTCAGATGCCCTGGCAGATGGAATTGCCCTGGTGGACGGGATCACCATTGCGAACGGGATCCCCCTTGTGGATGGAATCGCTCTGGTGGACGGGATCGCACTGGTGGACGGGATCGCACTGGTCAACGGGATTGAGGTCCGGTGGGAAACGGCCGGTGACGGGACATCATCACTATATATTAACGGGATCGCACTGGTGGATGAATCACCAGCCGTAAACGGGATCGCACTGGTGGACGGCATTCCTTTTGTAAGCATGGATGAAATCGTAGCCGGTGTGGGGATGGTTAACGGGAACGCCATCACTTTCAATGATGGTAACATCACCCATTTCAACGGTGCGGATGTGGTTCCATCCATACCCATCACCAGCGGGATTGCCCTGGTCGACGGGATTGCCCTGGTGAATGGGATGGAGATAGAAGTGGACCCCGAGAGCGGCACTGTTTACATCAACAGCATTGGAATCGACATGGTCGATGGAATCACTGTGGAGAACGGGATCGCCCTGGTGGATGGCTATCCCATCGTCAGCAGTACCGAAATCGTTGAAGGTTCTGCCCGGGTGAATGGCATTGATGTGCCCATATTCGAAGGGATTCCCCTGGTGGATGGCATTGCCCTGGTGAACGGCATCGCCCTGGTGGATGGCATTGCGTTAGTAGACGGAATACCCCTGGTGGATGGCATCGCTCTGGTCAATGGGATCGAATTCAATGTATCCGGTGGGTCGGTGATATCATACACCAAAGAGGGGAGTACCGTTGATGTGACCCTGGAAAACGGGATCGCCCTGGTGGACGGGATCGCCCTGGTGAACAATGTCGCCGTTGAGAACGGAATTGCTCTGGTGGACGGAATTGCTCTGGTGGACGGAATTGCTTTGGTCAATGTGATCGAAACAGAAAACATGAACTTCCTGGCCAGTTCCACCCTCACACCCAACAGCGAAGGAATTGCCCTTGTGGATGGCGCTTCCGGATATGACCTGAACTCCCTTGCACTGGCAGCCGAAGCTCCAGCTGCATCGACCGAATATGAAATAGTCAACGGAATTGCTCTGGTCAATGGAATCGCCCTGGTCAATGGGATCGCCCTGGTGAATGAAACCGCCCTGGTGGATGAGGCACCCTTATCGGAAGGGATTGCCCTGGTCAACGCATCATCGGTCAATGAGACCAGCAATTCAGGTGCCATCGTTGTTTACGATGCCCGCCCGAATCAGGATCCGACCATGACAAATACCCTGCATCCCATTAGCTTTATTACGGGAACAACCGTGGGGCTGCACTGGATCATTCCGGGGAGTTTCATTTCCAATAACTTTGAAATATCCTACGGCCTGGGGAACCTGAGGGTCCTCCCGCGCCAGCTGACCATCACGCCGGTTCAAAATGTGGCTGTCCATGAAGGGGAGCCATTGCCGGAAATCGAATGGTACTTCGAAGGTCTTACCGGTGAAGAAAGTCCGGATGATTTCTGTATGGGTTATTCCCTCTCCCGTATTGAAGATGGATCCGCCTACGACTTAAGTTCAGAGTCGGCCGGGGCGTATCTGATCCATCCGTACCTGTGCGAACCTTTGGGCAGCAACTATGACATTGACCTGGTAGCCGGTGTACTGTATGTCAATCCATCCGGTCCGGGCACAAGGGCCGTTAAGCCGGTGCTGAATTGCGTCCGGGAGCTGGGAGGTGGCCTATATGAGGCGAACTTCAGCTACACCAATGAAAATGAGACACCGGTGTTCATCCCCAGGAGCGAAGACAATTTCATGGAGGGCTCCGGTAATGTTGATGAATACTGGGAGATGGTTCAGCCTACCCTTTTCCTTCCCGGAGGTCCCGAAGAGGAAATAAAGGTTATTTTCGACGGGCTCTGGTTATCCTGGAACATTTCGAGCAGGGCGGACGAGAAGAAGGCTTCCAACGCTGCCAACGCCAATTCCAGTTCTACCAAATGTAAGTCCAACACCAAATCGGCCATGGTGACGGAGGAGACCGGCGAGATCAGTCTGATCCCGGATAACCTGCTGATCTATCCAAATCCGGTCCATGACCGGGTCATACTCGAGCTGAAGGACATCGGTTCATACCGGTCCGTGGTGATGATGGATATGACCGGAAGGCCTGTGAAACTGCATTCGGTCATTACCCAGAAGGACAGGCTGGAGCTGGATATGTCCCATCTTTCTCCGGGCCCCTATCTGATCAGGATAGAAAGAGAGAGCGGTGTCAACCTCGTACCTGTAATGAAACGATGAGTGGATGATGTCATTAGCGCTCTGTTTAATTAAAGTAAAAAGGGGAACCTACCATGTTCCTCTTTTTACTATATTCAGCGGCACACAAAACTGTATCGGCGTGTATCCAGCACCATCAGATTTAAAGTATGAGACAGAATGAAGGTCCGGTTCCTCATAACCGCCCTTCTGTTTCTGCAGTTATGTGTTGTCTGTCAGGACCGGATCAATGAGACGGACAGCCTCACGCTGATCCTCGAGAGTACGGAAGACACATCCAGAGTGAATGCACTTATTGAGGTTTGCATGCGCGAGTACCGGCAATCCCCCCAGGATGCCATCCGTTACGGCAATGAAGCCCTCCGGATGGCCACAAGGCTTGACTACGGTAAAGGCGTTGCCCAGGCCCATAAGTACATTGGCATGGGTTACTATTTTCAGGGTGACTACTGGGACGCCATCAATGCCTGGGAGCTTTCTCTGGATGCCTTCGAATCCATCGATGACAAAGTGGGCGTTTCCAACATTCTGAACAACATCGGTGCGGTATACAACAACCAGGGTGACGATACCCGGGCCCTCGATTATTACCTGAGGTCGCTGAAAGTGGCCGAGGAGATTCCCGACACCATGAGAATTGTCGTGGCGAGCATCAATATCGGCACCATCTACCTCAAGAAAGAAGCAACACACGACCTGGCACAGAAGTACTACCTGGTAGCATTGCCCCTTATTGAGAATATGGGGGACAATACCGCTGAAGGAACCGTAACCGTGAATATCGGTGAGATCTACTTCGAAAAACAGGAATATGATACTGCGCTGTACTACTTTGAGAGATCACTGGCCGCTTTCCGAAAATCGGATCATGGGAATATTCCTTATACCCTTACCAATATTGGTAAGGTGTACATGCAACGGGGGGAATACGAAAGGGCAATAGAGGTTCAGAAGCAGGGATACGAGATTGCCCGGGAGTCTGATGCAAAACTGGACATGTCAGCAACACTGCTCGGCCTTGCGGAGACTTATACACAGGCAGGAAATCTCAGGTCGGCCATCTCCACCTTTCATGAAGCAAGAGAGATTGCGGAAGAGATAGGGGCGCTCAACGAGCTCCGAGATGTCTACAGCGGACTGTCAATATGTTATTCTTCTCTTTCGGATTTCGACAATGCCTACCGGTACCAGGTTCTGCTGACAGGCATCAAGGATACCCTATATGTCGTTGCCAATGACAGGAAAATGCAGTCGATGCAATTCAATTATGAACTTGACAAAAGGGAGTTACAGATAGAGTCACTCACCAAGGACAAAGCGCTTCAGGAGGCGAACATCCAGAAACAGAAAATTGTCAAGAACGCCTTTATCGCCGGTTTTATCCTCATCTTCCTGGTCGCCTTTCAGGCCCTCCGAAGCTACTTCAGGAAAGTCCGGACAAACAGGTTGCTGGATCGTCAGAAAGAAGAGATCGAAAGCCTGCTTTTAAATATTCTGCCAAATGAAGTGGCGCTGGAGCTGAGAACCGAGGGGACCGCCACTCCGCGTCATTATGATAGCGTATCCGTTCTTTTCACAGATTTCAAAGGATTCACTAAGATAGCCGGTGACCTGACTCCGAAGGCCCTGGTGGCGGAACTGAATGAGTTCTTCGTGGCATTTGATGAAATTGCCGAGCGCAACAACCTGGAGAAGATCAAAACCATCGGAGATGCTTACATGTGTGCGGGGGGTATCCCCACCAAAAACAATACCCATCCCCTGGATGCAGTTCGGGCGGGCCTGGAGATGCAGGAATTCATGGACAAAACCAACAAGATCAAGGCTTCCAAAGGTCATCAGACCTGGGGATTGAGAATAGGGATACATACCGGCCCAGTGGTAGCAGGTGTGGTAGGGAAGAAAAAGTATGCCTATGATATCTGGGGGAATGCCGTGAACATCGCCAGCAGGATGGAATCGAGCGGGGAAGCGGGTAAACTTAATATTTCAGCAGCCACTTATGAACTGGTGAAGAAACATTATAACTGCGAATTCAGGGGGAAGATCTATGCTAAGAATGTCGGGGATATTGATATGTATTTCGCGGAATCAGAGAAATATTTGGGGGATGATCAGGTAACTCATGATCATTCCAAACTAACTCAATCAACCTAATGAGAGACTTCAGTTCAGAACACTTTTTGCTTGATGATGGTTCGAAAATCGCAGTGATTGGCGGAGGACCGGCAGGAAGTTTTTTCACCTACTTTGCCCTGGATTTTGCCGAACGGATAGGATTGGACATATCCATTGATATATATGAAGCAAAAGATTTAACATGCTCAGGGCCTGTAGGTTGCAATAATTGTGGCGGGATAGTTTCCGAGTCGTTGATCCAGTCACTTGCTACCGAAGGGATCGTGCTTTCATCCAATGTGATCAGACGGGGAATTGAATCATATACCATGCACCTGGAACAGGGAAGCACGCTCATTGAAACCCCTTTAAATGAACAAAGGATAGCAGCTATGTTCAGGGGATTTGGGCCGAAGGGATGTGAAGATCCGGAACTGGGAGGTTTTGATAACTATCTCCTTGAACTATGCAAGATGAAGGGGGCAAGGATCGTTCAGGAACGGATATCGGAAGCACTCAGAACGGCTGATGGAGTGACCCTTAACACTAAAAATGGACAAAAGGCAAGATATGACCTGGTTGTGGGGGCAGTGGGCCTGAATACCAAAGCCCTGAATCTGTTTCAGTCCATATGCCCATCCTTTGTTCCTCCTGAAACCACAAAAACATATATCTCTGAATTTCAAATGGAACCAGAGGTGATTGATAAGTACTTCGGAAACTCCATGCACGTATTCCTGCTGAACCTGCCCAACATCAAGTTCGGAGCTTTGATCCCGAAGGGAAGCTATGTCACACTTGTATTGCTGGGTAATGATATTAACATGGAGATTGCGGGAAGTTTTATTAATTCTGAACCTGTCAGGAAACTTTTTCCCCCAGGCATCACACTGGAAGAGATTACCCCTTGCAAATGTTTTCCAAGGATCAACGTGAAAGGAGCCAAACTCGCCTATGACGACAGGGTGGTGCTGGTGGGGGACTCTGCTTCCTCCAAACTATATAAAAATGGGGTGGGAGCAGCATACATTACAGGTAAGGCTGCTGCCAATACTGCCATTTTCAACGGAATATCCGCCGGTGCATTCCGAAAATATTATCAGCCGGTCTGTACCGATCTCGACAGGGATAATCTGATTGGAAAGTTTATTTTCTCGGTGACAGGGATCATACAGAAATCGGTCCTTTTAAAAAGCGCCTTGATTCAAATGGTTATCACGGAGCAGGGTATGGAGAATTCCAAACGAAGGATGAGTTCCGTTTTGTGGGATACTTTCACGGGAAGTGCAGCTTACAGAGATATATTCTTTCGATGTCTCAACCCGTTGCTGCTCTTATCACTTGTGTGGAACATTAATAAAAGTATGTTTAATCTAATCTTTAGAAGAAATGAGAAACAACAAATTGGGCCGGCTCTACCGTGACGGTGAGGTGGTAATAAACAAAGGTGATGAAGGGAATTGCTTGTTTGTAATCCAGGAAGGCAAGGTAGAGGTATTTGATAAGAATGGAGACGTAGAGGTCAAGATTGCTGAACTTGGAGCAAGTGAATTCTTTGGCGAAATGGGCCTCTTTGAAAAGGATGTAAGGTCATGTACCGTAAGGGCTTTAGGCAACGCCAAAATATTAACTATTGATAAGAAAAATTTCTACAAAACAATACAGAAAGATCCCACGCTGGCATACCGGCTGTTACAGAAGATGTCTTTCCGCCTGAGGGAACTCAATAAAAAAGTCACACAAAACTAGGTGAGTGCAGCGGGTTCCACATCATCCAAATTTTTTTCGACAAAGATGACCCATCTGTTTGTTTTGCGTGTTGATTTTGCTTAATCGAATTAAAGATGACAAAAATAGATGCACTAATAGTTAAAGAGGCCAGGGAGTATGTAACCTCACTGTTAACAAATGAACTTTCCGATAAGTGCCTTTTTCATACAATATCTCATACACTGGATGTGGTGAAGAATGCTGAAATCATCGGCAATTACTGTAACCTTGGTAAGGATGACCTGAATATCCTCAGATTGAGTGCCCTGTTTCATGACGTGGGTTATGTGGATGCCTATGATAACCACGAACTCTTCAGCGCTGAAAGAGCGAGGTCCTTTCTACAGTCAAAAAATGTGGATGAAGGAATAATTCACCAGGTTGAATCGGCCATTCACTCTACCAAAACCCCGCAAACTCCAGGTGATAAAATCTCGAAGATGCTTTGCGACGCGGATCTGATGAATCTGACATTTGATGATTATTTCGAGCAAATCGATTTGATGAGAAAGGAGTGGGAAAAGGTGGGAAAAGCCAAGCTTGATCAGAATGAGTTTCACCTTCAATCGCTGGAGTTTTTCCAGTCCCATAAGTATCATTCCGAATATGGGAAAAAGGTGTTACAACCTAAAAAGGAGAAAACGGAGTCAAAAATCAGAAACAAGGTCTTTGCCGGTAAATGACAGGCAACTACCTGGTAAGCTGCTTCGTCAAATCTTTGAAAATAATATGATGGAACGGAAGAAAGTTATACCAGTATAGCTTGCCGGCAAATCCCCTGGGTGAGAAATAGGCAATCACGGTCAACCTGTTCTTTGAAAGTTCTGGTTCTATTTTAAATTCAAGCCATGCTTTTCCCGGCAATCTCATTTCAGCACGCAGTATAAGTCTCTTGTCCTTTTCCAGCTCTTCTACCCTCCAGAAGTCTATCACATCATTAATTCTCAGTGAATTTGCACTTCTCCTGCCCCGTGAGGTGCCCACTCCCATAAAGAGCCGATCGATCCGGCCCCGAATACGCCACATCCAGTTTGTATTGAACCATCCATGATTTCCTCCGATCTGGCAAATAGCCTCAAATATTTCTGACGACTTCTTTTCGGTCAGAATGAAATACTCGCTCCTGTACCTGGGTAATGTATCCAGCTCCCTTAGTTTTATGGATAATTCATGTGCCGGAGGATAGGCATCAGACCAGCGTGTGGAAATTTTATCATGCTCCTCCCTTGACAGGGCCCTTAGCAGTGTAACTTTGAATCGAATGGTTTTGAAATCGATTTTCTTTTTGATTTCATCATTTCTTACGATCACTTCTTTCTTTAATCCGTTCAGGATGGAGGCCACAATCTGTGCCGGAACGGGGGATATCAGGCTCATCAGGTAGCTGTAAAGCCTGATACTTGAGAATGGTGATGGAAGAAATAGACGCCTTTTATGTAACAACTTTCCCAGGATCTTCATCATTTCCCGGAAATTCAGTATATCATCCCCTCCAATATCATATTCCTTTCCTTCGGTCTCCCTGGTTTCCAGAACACCTACCAGATATTTGATCACATCTCTGATACTAATAGGTTGAATGGGTGTTTTCGACCAATACGGGAGGAAGAATACAGGGGAATTGCGAACAATATGATCCAGGATTTCAAAAGATGCACTGCCCGACCCAAAAATAAGAGCAGCCCTCAATATGGTAACAGGAACACTCCCCTTACTAAGCATTTTTGCCACATTCATTCTCTCATCAAGTGGACCTGATAACATCTGACGTGATTCCCCCAGGGTACCAAGGAAAATGATCCGCTGAAGCTTTCTCTCCTGTGCAACTATCTGAAAATTAACTACTGCCCGAAGTTCTGTTTCTGCGAACCGCTTTCTGGTGGTGAGCATTGAATGAATGAGGTAATAGGCCACAGATACATCAGATAATGCCTTTCGAAGCTGATCAGCATCCAGTGCATCCGCCACAACTATCTCTGCTCCGGGCCAGCGCTCAGCATATGCCTCCGAGTGGCTCATGACCATCGCCCGGACCTGATATCCCCGCTCTACTAATTCCGGAACCAACCGTCCTCCAATATATCCGCTGGCACCTGTGACAAGGATACGCCCGATTCCCGGAACGGGAGATGTGGGGAGATCGGAACAGTACGAATGCTGGCTATACCAATCCATCCTGGTGTTTTCGAAATAAGCTAAGACTTGACATGAAGATAGCCATATCTCAATACAATATGATGGAAGGAACTGTTTCCGGCATATTAACAGAAATGGAGGAAGAATCAATAACTCGAATTACCTGCTCCCGGTGGCACTGAATCCTCCGGCCAGTCTTACAGGTTTTGGATTCAGACACATGACTGGAAGATTTTCCGGGTTGGCAAGAAGATATTGTTCAGGCGCCCCCAGCATGTAATCCACCCACTTGATATTCCTGGTAGCCATGACCAGGACTACATCGGCCTCTTGCTCTACAGCACATTCCATGATCTCCCTCTTAAAGCTCTTTTTTCCCCTGGATGTCAAGATCTCGTAAGCCACATCATTCCCCTTCAGGTAAGTCTCAATGTATTTGAGGTTGGAAAGGGTCTTTCTCTTGAATCCCTTGTCCTGGGTTTTTCGCCTGAGTATGATAAACCTGGCGTTGAACCTGCTGGCCAGATAATGTATCCATTTGGACTTCTCTTTATGTTCCGACCTGAAATCAATGGGCATCAAAATCTTTTCGATACCTTCTTTGACAGGCTTTTCCTGAACAACCAGAAACGGTATACGTGAGGAGACAACCACTTTTAAAGCTTTGCTCCCGAAAAGTTTTTGAGCACCCTTCATTCCGTGGGTACCCATGATGATCATCTCTGCCTTCAGCTCTTTTGCTTTCTCCCCTATGGCATGAAATATGCTTCCTGAAACCACCATTGAATGCGGCTTTATTCCAAATTCCTTGCTCAGCTTTTCACAGGAAGCTGCCAATTCGGTCTTTTTAGATTCAATCGATCGTTTATCTGCAACTATATGCAACAGAAGAATGTCCCTGTGAAGGGATTTGGAAATATTTATAGCATGCTGAAAAGCGTTCTCAGCCACATGGCTAAAGTCCCATGGTACGATAATTGGCCTTTCTACCTGTTCCATATATACCCTCTGTTTTTGTGATCAATGAGTGGATAAGTTATTTTTATTATTTTGGTAATGTCTACGTTAAAGAGGGTTTCTCCGTTACACAAGTTATGAATTTATTTTTCAAGTCATATGTCCGATACTTGATTTTTTTCCTCTTCATAACTTGGGAATCATGCATAAATACTGGACATGCACAGGGAAGTGATACCTATTTGATGCCCTGGATCCAGGAAATTGAATTGCCAGGGACCTACCGCGAATTGGCAAATGAATCTATCTTCCTGGACCACCATGGCAATTTGTTCCTCGGAAAGGAGCATGGGCTTGCAATCATCGAGGGTACCCAAACATCTCAGATACTGATGAAGGGCCCTGTATTCGTATCAGGGAACCAGTCGGATACCCTTGTTTACGCAGCCGCGGGTGATGTTGGCTACCTGGTGATGAGGGATCGGGGAGCATATAGCACACTCTCCCGGAAGCACTGGATACCGGCATCCCGGAGAGACTTTGTTCCTTCCGGAATCCTGATGCACCGTGACCATTATTTCGTGAATTCAAACCTGGGTGTATTTTCCTTCAAGGGAGGCACTTACAGGCTGCACGATTTTGATGGAAAGCGTGCCCGGATGCACCTCATCGACGACCAGCTTTATCTAACACTGGAAGAGGGTCCGGTTTTATCCTGGAATGGGAGTGAATTCTCTTCACTTACAGATGCACAACTGCGATTTATCCAATCTTTACCGGTCCCCCTTGCAAAGCCATCGGATAGTCCGGGATCCGTATTTGCCGGTCAGCTCGGAGATGGTCTGATCCTGGTGAAGGAGGAAGGCAGGGGCCTGGCGATTCTTGACCAGTCGGGGCAGGTGATCAATAACCTGGGAAGTACGCGTGGACTGCCCGACAGGGAGATCAGGCAGGTACTTGTCCGGAACGGTAGCGAAATCTGGATTCTTGCTCCCCATTCACTTCACAAGATCACCTATCCCTCTCCGCTGGAAATACTGGATTTCGGAACCTTTGAGACTGGCAGGATACTTCATTCAATCATGTTAGGTGACACGCTGTATGCAGGCACAACTCATGGTCTGTTTCAGATATGCAAATCGGAGGACAAAACCGACGGGGTAGTGGTAGAACGAATGCTACCTGAAGATAAAGAGTCCATTCATCTTTTGACAGCTGCTCAAAATCAACTCTTTGCAGCAGGCATTACACACCTCTATGCCATTGATTCCATGAAAGCCACCCTGCTGGGCGAAGGCTTTTTTACAGGTATTTCTGCCCTGGACAGATACCGTTTGGTCGCCGCCAACCGCAAGGGAGTCTTCCTGTATGAAAAGAGTGCCGATGGGTGGCGCTTCAGGATCCTGGAGGCTTCCCTGCCATCATCCTTTTCGTTCGTTCAGCACCAGGGTCAGCTTTTCTTTATATGCGACAATGGGGTATACCGGTTCCGGAGTGAACAGGATGCAGTGGAGCCGACTTCATTTCATAGCGAAGAAAACCTTTACAGGCTGGTTCCATTTATAGGGGAACTATATCTGATTGGCAGTGAAAAAGTGTATCAATACGATACGAACGAAAATACTTTTTTACCTATTCCATCAGGACCGAAAAGCAGGTTCATAGCAGGCTCAGATGCCCTGATCACTGAGACGTCGGGTTCCACCTGGGTGGTGCAGCACGAAGGGAAGTACCGTTCAAAGGTTTCTTATGTTACCCATTTGGAATCATCCCCGGATGAATATGAAACCATTCCCGTACTGCAAAACATTGGAGAGATCATCAATCTGAATATCCACGACAGCGTCCTCTACCTTACAGGGCAGGATAAAATATCAATGATGAATTTGAGAATCCTGCATGAGTCGGATATGCATCATCGCATCCACATAGAAGTGGAAGCAGAGGGAGAAGGAGGAACAGCATTTTATTTGACCGGACTGGAATTCCAGAGCACACCCGAACCGATGTTTCGATACAGACTTCACCCAGGAGAGGATAGCTGGACGGATTGGAACTCTGAAAGAAATATCATGTTCAAGAATTTGCGACATGGTGATTATGTGATTGAGGTCCAGGCGATTGATCTTTATGGCCGGACAACCACACCTGTAGAATTATCATTCAACATTCCCCCGCCTGTTTACAGTACCTGGTACGCATACGTTATCTACGGGTTGATTGGTCTTTTCGGTCTAGTCCTGCTCCGGAAATGGAGGCTACTGAGTTACCGGCGTGCAGAATCAAGGACCTCGGAAAGGATGCAGGTGAAAATAGATCAGATGGCCAGGGAGAAAGAAAGATCAGACAAACTGGCATCAGAATTCCTGCCTGACAGGACGGTCGCCCAGCTGAAAAGTACCGGCAGGGCCAAATGGGACAAATATGAGAGGGTAACGGTACTATTTTCAGATATACAGGGTTTCACCAGAATTGCTGAAGAGATGAACCCGGAGTCGCTGATTGATGAGCTCGATCAGTTCTTCTTTCACTTCGATTCAGTGGTTGAAAAATATAACATTGAGAAAATCAAAACCATCGGTGATGCTTACATGGCCGCGGGGGGGATTCCCGAGAGAAACAGCACAAATCCGGTCGAGGTTGTGCTGGCTGCACTTGAAATGCAATCCTATATGACCCAGCTGAAAGCTGCAAAAGCGAACATATGGGATCTTCGCATAGGCATACATACCGGATCCGTAATCGCTGGTGTGGTGGGCCATAAAAAGGTCTCCTACGATATTTGGGGAGATACGGTCAATACGGCATCTCGAATGGAATCCTCCGGGATGCCGGGAAAGGTGAACATCTCCGGGATCACCTATGGAATGGTGAAGGATTATTTCATCTGCGAATACCGGGGTAAGCTGCCTGTGAAGTATAAGGGGAACATCGATATGTATTTCGTCACGGGATTGAGGCCTGAACTTTCAGTGGATCTGAAGGAAATTCCCAACAAAAGGTTTTTCACCAAACTTCAAATTCTCCGGCTGGGTGATATCGAAGAGAAAGTATTTGATGGTCTCCTTAAGGATCTTCCTGAACCGGTGCATTTTCACCATTCGGACCATGCCCGTAAGGTATACGATCAAACCTTTATGATAAGCAGGGCCGAGGAGATTGAGCAGGAGGAGCGGTTGCTTGTCCGGTCTGCAGCTTTGATGTTGTTTACAGGGATTACACAATCGTATACCCATTTCGAAAACCGCTCCGTAGTCATCACAAGGGAACTTCTTTCCCGGTACAAATATTCTGAATCTCAGATTGACCAGATCTGCAACCTGATA
>Ga0209536_100005092_pt1 | contig 20547 bp, 23 predicted proteins | sample DeeMarSeWOR28_12_FD_187461 | JGI IMG/M metagenome (GOLD analysis project Ga0209536, IMG submission 187461) | Marine sediment microbial communities from White Oak River estuary, North Carolina - WOR-2-8_12 (SPAdes) (version 2) | ecosystem: Environmental > Aquatic > Marine > Intertidal zone >... | reverse complement strand
TATGCCCTCGTAGCTCAGTCGGCAGAGCAACCGCCTTGTAAGCGGTCGGTCGTCGGTTCGAGTCCGACCGAGGGCTTCGATTGCTCCCCGACTCTCAGAGCCCAAGCCTCGCGGTCCTCCCGGCGCGAGGCTCTCTTTATTGCCGACCATATGACCAGCGCGGCATCGCTCGCCATCAGCAGGAGAGCCAGTTCCAGGTTGGAAAGGCTCGACACTCCAGCCTGGGCCGCACCTTGCAGTTGACGAGTACCCATTATACCACACACCTGGGATTGTCAAAGACAACCACAATCCAGGTTTATTTAGCCTCGGTTCAGACCTACTCCATACCTACCCCTACTGGAATGCCCCTTGATTGCCCGTACAGGCAGGACGAGCAGGTGCGACAGCACCGGCGTGCGGTGCAAGTGATTGGTCCCAGCGTGATGTAGGAAGTCCACAGCATCCTCGATCTCAGGGCGACGTTTGATATGTCAGCCGATGGGTTGTGCTCTTCAAGTATTTCCAGAGTTGGCACTGGTCAAAATAAATATTATTAACGATTATATTAATAATATTCAATATAGTATTGACAAAATTCAAACAATATGCTATAATCTTCTGTGAGCCCAGGAATGTTAAAGGAGACGACCTATGTACCCTGTCCTTGGACGCTGCCCGGTCTGCGAGCACACCTTAGAGGTAACCCGCTTATATTGCCGTCACTGTGATACGGCCTTGGAGGGACATTTCAGCCTGGGCCGCTTTTACGAATTGTCGCCAGAGCAACTGCATTTTGTGGAGACTTTTGTCCGTTGTCAGGGCAAGCTCAACCGGGTGCAGGAAGAGTTGAGCCTGTCGTATCCCACGGTCCGAAACCGTCTGCACGACGTCATTCGAGCTCTGGGCTACGAGGTGGATGAGGAGGAAGAGACTTCCGTCACCGCCAAAATGCGCCAGGAAGTGTTGGCATCGCTGGCATCCGGCGAGATTAGCGCCGAAGATGCATCCCGCCGACTGCGAGGGGCTTCGGAGTAAAGGGAATGGACGAATCCTACCTTGCAATCTTGCGCATGATTGAGCACGGGACCATCTCTGCCAAGGAAGGGCAGATGCTGCTAGATGCATTGGACGCCGGGTCTGAGCTAGAGACTCAGCTAGCGCATGACACTCGCCGCGCGCGGGCAGCTATGGCCCGGGAGAGCGAACCACGGTTCTCGGGGCCACCAGCTTGGGCACAAGGGGCCTGGGTTTATCTGTTAGCGGGAGGGGTTGTGCTCGTAGGTCTGGCTGGCATGGCCACCGCTCTATTGGTGGGTGCGGGAAGCCGCCTGGGCTGGCTGGCCTGTACCTTGCCCTTGATGATACTTGGCGCACTGGTCATCGCTCTGGCCTGGTGGTCGCGTCACGCACGTTGGCTCCACATACGGGTGCGTGATCAGGAGACCCGTTTCAGAATCAGCCTACCGCTGCCGCTGCGCCCGGCCGCCTGGCTGGCCTGCCTGGCCCGCCCCTGGGTACCCTATATGCAAGACATCCCCATTGATGAGATGATCCTGGCTCTGGCGGAGATGGAGGATGAAGAGATGCTAGCCGTGGAAGTCAATGACCAGGGCGAAGAAGTGCAGGTTTACTTCGGCTGAGTGAAGGGAATATTATGTCGGATAGAATACAGCCGACCTGGGGCAAGAAGTCCCATTCGATGTGGCCATTCTTTACTATCTGGACGGGGCAGGCGATTTCGGTGTTTGGGAGCGCGCTGGTTCAGTTTGCGCTCATCTGGTACCTGACGGTGGAGAGCCGCTCCGCAATAGTTCTGGCGTTTGCATCCTTGGTTGGGCTCCTGCCGAGGGTTCTGCTGGGACCGTTCATCGGCGCGCTGGCGGATCGTTGGAATCGCCGCTTCTTGATGCAGGCTGCAGACGGTCTGACGGCAGTAGTCACGATGGGGCTAGCAGCCTTGTTTTACCTGGACGTTGTGCAGGTGTGGCATATCTACGTGATGTTGTTTGCCGCGTCCTTGGGTCAGACGATACACAAGTCCACGTTCACCGCCTCTACAACATTGATGGTCCCTAAAAGCGAATTGACTCGCGTGGGCGGGCTGAACCAGCTCTTGCAGGGAGCGACGCTGATTTTTGCTCCGCCAGTCGGAGCGTTGCTGATTGGCGTGCTGCCAATACAGGCTATTCTGGCAATTGATATTGCGACGGCGGTGTTTGCGGTTACATTGCTTTTCTTCATCCACGTACCCCAGCCGGAGCGTACCTCAACGAAGAAGCGAGCATCAGTCTGGCAGGATACGGTGGATGGGTTCAGGTATATATGGACCTGGCCCGGGCTGGCGATGCTAAGTGGAGTCTCGATGACGCTAAACTTCATGCTGTCTCCAGCTTTTTCAATGCTGCCACTTATTGTCACCGAGCATTTCCGGGGAGGCGCGTTTCAACTGGGCTGGCTGGAGAGTGGGTTTGGCGCGGGAATGCTGGCAGGCGGCGTAGCGCTTGGCGTGTGGGGCGGCTTCAAAAGCCGGGTCTACACTATGCTGATGGGAACAGGCGCGTTGGGAGTAATGATGATAATCATTGGAGGCGTGCCCGCCAATCTCATCTTTGTGGCGATTGCGGCGATGTTTGTGGCCGGTGTCGGCTTGGCGCTCGGCAACGGCACGGGGATGGCCTTAATGCAGGGAATCGTTGACCCTGATATGCAGGGGCGAGTATTCGCGACGCAGGCCTCGCTTGGCTCGTTGATGACGCCGTTGGGGTTGATGCTGGCAGGCCCATTCGCGGAGACGTTTGGGGCGCGGACATGGATGCTGTTTGCCGGAATTGGCATTACGCTCATAGACGTTCTCATCTTGTTCATCCCGGTGGCGCTGAATATCGAAAGACAGAGACACCCGAAATGGGAGCTGGCCGAGGCGGAACACGTCTATGAGGCCGTCCCATCATCCTCGTGATCGCGCCGGCCGAGGCACGGCTCGGCCAGTCCGCAGAGGACGAAACTGAGAGGCTTCAACACAAAAACTATTGTGACGGGAGGATACCATGACCCTCAAAGAAGAACGTATGCAAATCTTAAAGATGATCGAGGACGGCACCATCACGGCGGATGAGGGAGCCAAGTTGCTGGTGGCCTTGGAAGAAGGTGCGACGAGAAACGTGCAGACCACACCCGGCGGCCAGGCTCGCTGGATGCGCATTCGCGTAACAGATCTGAACACCGGGCGCACCAAGGTCAACGTCAACCTGCCTATGGGGCTGGTAAATCTCGGCGTCAAGATGGGTGCCCGCTTCGCCCCGGAGATGGAAGAAATAGACTTGGAGGAGGTAATCCAGGCTATCCAGGACGGTGCCCAGGGTAAGATCGTCGAAGTAGAAGACGAGGAAGACAACGAGCGGGTTCAGATCTACATCGAGTAAGCGACTGTACCCCTCACCGTGATTTCGGCAAGCTGCGTTGAGCTCTCATGGGCACCATCTTCTTCATAGCATAAGCCGTGTGATGGGCTACTAACGCAGCGTTTGGTACAACGTCTCCTTCCAACGCGCCACCTCAATCGCCCAGCACACTTCGACGTTAGGTACCTTTTGATTGAGCGGCTTCCAGGTCTCGATGTTAGGTCCGGTGTTGACCACCCCTCGCTCGTCCACAATGGTCATGCCGCGAGTCAGCTCGCTGTTGCACTCCACCTCAACGTGATGCCAGGCGCCTCGCGTGCACACGGCTGGGTCCAGGGCGATGGCCATGGCCACCGGATCAGGCAGGCCCAGGCCGGGGTCGCTCAGCCATTCGCGGCTGGCCTTTAAGGCGCTTTGGTTGCAGTCCAGAGCGAAATGGGCGTAAGGTGTGTCAAAGCTCCGCACCATCTCCATTTCGGCGTCGTCCAACTGGGCCTCGCCCCGGCAGTGCTCCCAGCCGATCATCATGATCTTCATCCGCGAGTGGAAGAGGACGTGGGCCGCCTCCGGGTCGCACCAGATATTGTACTCAGCAGCGGGCGTGATGTTGCCCACCGTGCAGGCCGCGCCGCCCATCACGTAGCACTGCTTCACCCACTCGGCCAGATTCGGCTCGCGCAGCAGGGCCGTCCCGATGGTGCTCAATGGCCCTAGCGTAACCAGTGTGATCTCGCCGGGCGCAGCGCGGAAGGTCTCGATGATCGCTTCGACGGCGTGCTCAGTCTCTGGCTGGCGCCCCGCCTTGTAGTTCATACCACCCATACCATCAGGACCGTGAAAGAATTGAGCGCTATGCGGCTCGCGCAGTAGCGGACGTGCTAGTCCCTGATAGACAGGTACGTCGCTGCCGCACAGCTCGGATGTGTACAGGGCATTGTTGGTCCCTTGCTCCAGAGGCACGTTGCCAGCCACCACGCTGATGCCTTCCACGCGCACATCTGGCCAACGCAGGGCCATAAGGATGGCGACGGCGTCGTCAGAGGCAGTATCGGTATCAATCCAAAATCGGCGCATACGGTATCCCCTATTTGGTCATCGTCTCTTCACTGGCTTCCAAGATCTTGTAGCTGGAGGTGATTGGCGCTCCCGGGCGCAGACTGGCCATGGCCGGGCAATACTTGGTCTCCGACAGCTCGATGGCCCGCGCTACTCGATCTTCGGACAGGTCGTACCCAATGACAGTGTACTCAATGTGGATGCTCAGGAACTTCTTAGGATGGTCCGTCGCCCGCTCGCTGGTAACGTGCACCTTAAGGCCGGTGGGTTTCTGACGCATGGTGCGCAAAATGGAGATGACGTCCATTCCGGTGCAGCCGGCCAAACCAGCCGCCAGCAGTTCAAAGGGTCGAGGGCCGGTGTCGTAGCCACCCACTTCTGGCACGCTGTCGATGATGAATGAATGACCGCTGCCCGTTTCCACCACAAATTGCATACCGTCCACCAGGGTTACTGTTGCTTGGGTCACTGTGTCTCTCCTATGTTTTGTGATGAAGTGATCCCCGCATCTTGATGCGTGATAGGCAAGAATCACGCATCAGGTTTTACGGATCACGTATCAGATTCCGCTTACTCAGCGCCCCTGCAATCGCCGACGCCACCCGCGCGTTGTTCAATAACAACGCCACGTTAGCTCGCAAGCTGGCCTCACCCGTTAACCCGCTGACGCGGGCTAGTAAAAAGGGCGTGACCGCTTTACCGGTGATGCCTTGCGCCTCAGCCTCAGCCAGAGCACGGACGATGGCATCTTCAGCCTCACTGGCTGGTAACTCATCCTCGGTGGGAACGGGGACGGCCACCAGGATACCGCCCGGCAGCTTCAGGGCATCACGGGCGCGCACGATGGCAGCTACCTCTTCGGGCGTATCGCAACGGACGTCCACCGGCAGGCCCGACGAGCGGCTGTAAAAGGCGGGGAACTCATTGGTTCCGTAGCCGACGACGGGCACACCCTGCGTCTCTAGGACTTCCAGTGTAAGCGGCAGATCAAGGATGGCCTTGGCCCCGGCGCAGACAACCGTCACTGGTGTGCGCCCCAGCTCAAGCAAGTCGGCGCTCACGTCAAAGGGATGACCTCGGTGCACGCCGCCGATGCCTCCCGTAGCGAAGACACGGATGCCGGCCATATGTGCGGCCATCATCGTGCCGGCCACGGTGGTCGCGCCGTCCTCGCCGCGCCCCACGACGATGGGCAGGTCGCGCCGGCTGCACTTGCGCACGTCCTCTGCCTCGGCCAGGTGGACCAGTTGCTCCTCGGTCAGGCCGACGGTGATCTGGCCGCCCAGGATGGCGACAGTAGCCGGCACAGCCTCGGACTCACGGATAGTGGCTTCCAAAGCCCGTGCCACCTCCAAATTCTTGGGGCGTGGCAGACCGTGGGTGATGAGCGTACTCTCCAGGGCCACCACCGGCCGCCCGGTCTCGAGGGCAGCCCGGACTTCAGGATGGATTAACAGTCGAGTATACCTCCCGTGTGGGGATGGAGGATCAAGCATCAGGCAGTAGGGATCGGGGCGAGGACGCTTCCAGATCCTGGTCCCCTGTCTCTGACCCCTGAGTCCTGACCACTGATCACGGATTATACACCTGAATCCGCTTATCTGGAACCCGCCGGGCTAGCCGTTCCATCGCCTGATTGACCTGCTCGACGATCTCCGCCTTGTTGAGGGTGAGCAACCGCCGGTCTCGCATGAGGATTTTGCCGTCCACGATCACCGTCTGCACGTCGCTGGCGCGAGTGGCGTACACCAAGCTGGCGGTGATACTGTGCAGTGGTTGCACGTGCGGACCACTCATATCCACCAGTATCAGGTCGGCCAGATAGCCCGGCTCAAGCGCGCCGACTTGGTCGGCCAGGCCGATGACCTGGGCACCCCCCCGCGTGGCGATATTCAGCACGTCGGGGATGGTCATCACCTCCGGCGAGGCCTGGGCCTGTTTCTGGGTCATGGCCAACAGGCGCATGCTCTCCCATACGTCGAGGGTGTTGTTGGACACTGCGCCATCGGTGGCCAACCCGACCGGCACACCTGCCTCCCGGAAAGCGATCACAGGAGCCGTACCCATGGCCAGTTTCAGATACGTCTTAGGAGCATGGGCCACCCCGGCTGGATAGTTGGTCAGTACCTGGATGTCGGCAGCCGTGGCGCCGACCGCGTGAGCCAGGATGGTTGGCCGCTCCAGTACCTTGGTCGTCTCCAGCACGCGGATGGGGCTGATGCCCCGTCTCTCCATGCTGGCCTGAGTCTGCGCCATAGTTTCGGCCACGTGGATGTGAATCCCCACCCCCAGATCCCGCGCCCGCTCTGCGGAGGCACGCAGAAAGTCGTCATCGCAGGTGTAGGGCGCATGCGGTGCCAGCCAGGTGGTGATGCGTCCACCAGCGGCACCACCCCAGCGCTCGACGAATTGGGCGCTTCGCTCCAGCATGGCTTCCCCCTGGTCACCGAAGATCGCCCATCCCAAGGCTGCTCGCGTTCCGGCCTCATCCACCGCCTTGGCCGCCTGGTCCATATAGAAATAATGGTCAGCGACGCTGGTGACCCCCGCCTCAATCATCTCGGCCAATCCCAGTAACATCCCCCAATAGACATCCTCTTCTCGCAAGTTGATCTCTAGCGGCCACATGTACTCATTGAACCACTTTTCCAGCGACACATCCTCAGCCAGCCCACGGAAGATGACCATGGGCACGTGGGAATGAGTGTTGATGAGCCCCGGCATAGCCACCATGCCGTGTGCCTCGATGATTTCGCGGGCGCGACTGGGCTCAATCGTTTCGGCCGGCTCGACCGCACCGATGCGATTCCCATCGATGGCCACGTCGTGGTCGCGCAGCACGCTCACCTTGTTATTGGGAGAGACGCGCAATACGTGAGCGCCCCGAATCAAAAGATCAAACATAGTTCCTCCTCCTTCAAAGCCCATACAATTGACGTCAGCTCGAAGTGAGCCTAGCGTGTCATTCTGAGCGACCGAAAGGGGCGAGGAATCTCGCGCTTGGTTTATTTTTCCGTGGCCAATCAGGGCGGGATTCTTGGTCGTTGCGCCCTCAAAATGACGTACAGAATTAATCCCGAGTTCAGGCAATTGCTACGTTTTGCTGATCCGTGGCCGTGGACATCAGCGGATGCCACCTGCAAAGTCAAGGTATGTTATCTGAAAGGCCGCAAGTGGGCTACTGACAGGGTACCGTCTGACCTGAGGGATTGAGGCAGATGCTCAAGTTATAGTTCAGTTCATCAAATACTAAAGCGCTCACCCAGCCATCCGTCTCCAGATGAGTGGCAAAGGTGACGCTGATGATCTCATTAGGCTGCACGGCGGTGTAGTTGTAGTACCAAATACACGTCGGCAGGGACCGCCCACTGGCGGAAACGAAGATCGTATGGGCGAATTTGCAGCGGGCCTCAACTGGCCCCATCTAGTCAACCTGGAACCGCGCCCTCATACAAGGGTATATACCCCTGTTCCAACACCTTGTCCCAGGTATAACGGTCTTGGATGGTCTGGATCGCTTGTTGAATGATGCGCACGTGCTCGTCGCGCTCTTGGCGGAAGGTAGTGATGGCGCGGCGTAGCGTATCGGCCAAGGCCTCGGAAGTGTGAGACTCGTAGCCGTAGCCGGTGATGCCATCTTGCACTTTCACCAACCCTCCCACAAAATGGACTACAGGTACGCTGCCCATCAACTGCGCCATATAGTCGGTCAGGCCACAGGGCTCAAAATCGGCTGGGTTGACGAAGAAGTCGCCGCCAGCGTAGATGCGATTGGCCAGAGAGGGACTGAAGCCCAGAGCCAGGGCCATCCTTCCCTTGAAACGTGGATCCTGGGCCAATTCCTTCAGTTCTTCTTCGTAGCGCAGATCACCGGTGCCCAACACCAGGATCAGGATATCAGGCTCTTCGCCTTCAAGCAGTTGGGAGACTGCGCCTATGAAGCGATCCACCCCCTTCTGGGGGGTGAGCCGGGCAATCATGGTGATCAGTGGCCTGCCAGGCACATCTTCAAGGCTTCCGTAAATGTTCACGTTAGGGTTCCGGCGTCGATTGATCTCGGCGATCAATGCGCGGCGACACTCTGCCTTGCCTGCCAGATCTCCGGCAGCCGGGTCGTAGGGGGCGGCGATGCCCATCTTGGTCGGTTCGGTAGGATCATACTCGGAGGGGTCAATCCCGTTGGTGACTCCGGTCAGCCGGATGCCGCGCTGGCGGAAGGCGGCGCCCATGCCACCCGTACGCTGGTCCTCTGCGGGCACTTCCATTATTTCGCGTGCGTAGTTTTCGCTGACGGCATTGATGAAGCCGGCGTAGGTCCCGCCGACGATGAATGGATACACACCGCCATGGTGGAGGGCCTCCTCGATGGCATCCTGGGGGAGCTCGGTGATTGCCTGAGCGAAGCCCACGTCGAACACTTCCTGATTATAGCCTGGCCCGGCATTGTGGATGGTGATGCCAACACCAGTCCGAGCGAAGTAATTTTCATAGCGAGAGATGGTGCGCAGCATTGCGGGGATCAAGGCGGTGTGAGCATCCTGGCAGTGGATCACGTCGGGGTACGTGCCCAGATGCTGGATCAACTCCAAAGCCGCTTTCTGCAAGGTAACGTTCATCTCAAAGAAATCATAATAGCCAAGACCAGCCAGCTTGGGATCCCCAGCGCGGCCTGCTTCAGCAGTCGTGTAGGTGTAAATACCCTCCTTCTGGGCGTAACAGGGAGCATCTACAAAGTAGATAGTGGCGCCGATCACTTCGGCCTGATGAATACGAGCACGGACTGTCCGCACTTCGAACTCGTAGTCCATGGGGAAGGCAAGTTCGATGCCCGTATCTATCAGACCGTGGCCATCAGGATCCACAAGCGAGTATAGTGGCATGACCAGCGTAGCCTGTATGCCGCGGCGTGCAATGGCCGCCAGCAGTTGGCGCGTTACGTCTTTGACGCCGCCCACTCCAGCCACTCCACCCATTTCTCGGCTAACCATCCAGACATTGGTGATTTGCATAGCCCAATCTCCTGCCTTCACAACAATCTATCTGCGGCCCCGGTTGCTGGTCATCTCTTGCGAGGGATGACGATCCAGAGTATTAAATAGGGTATAAGCCCGGGCAACCCGCCGGGCACCAGCAGGATCAAGAAGAGCAAGCGGAACCACCACGGGCTAATTCCAAAAAAGGCCCCCAATCCGCCACAGACCCCTCCCACGATACCATTTTGCCGTCTCAGCTTGTTCTTCTCTTGGGACATGTTCATCTCCTTATAAGAAAGAAAGCACTGGTGACCGGCCAATGTGCCCAAAGCCACTATCATCCACGATTTCACGCTTTGTCATCACCTTTACCCCGAAATCGATCAGCTCAGCCGTTGAGATGTGTTTCATCGATCGGCTACTCCCACGCGCTCATCTCATCCAGGGCCGCCTTTTCGTCGTCAGACAACTTTGCCGAGAGTGCGCCCATGGTGTCAGTCAGTTGAGCGACCGTGTTGGCACCGATGATAGGTGCAGTGATAACCGGGTTAGCCAGTAGCCAGGCTATGGCGACTTGGGCCACGCTGGCGTCATGTGCCTTTCCAATTTCCTCGATCTTGTTGACAACAGCGAAATTATGGTCGGTCATATAGCGCTGAACGTTGCCGCTGGCAGCGCCTCGCGACTCTTGGGGCAGCGCTTGCCCCCTACGATATTTGCCGGTGAGGAAGCCTCCCTCCAGCGGGCTGTAAGGGATCACTCCCAACCTCTGATCTTGGCAAAGAGCCATCAACTCTCGCTCGAACTCGGCCCGGTGAACCAAGTTATAATGAGGCTGCAGGCAGTCGTAGCGGGCCAGATCCAGACGGTCGCTTGTCCATAGCGCCTTGGTCAGCAGCCAGGCCGGGTGATTGGACGCACCCAGATAGCGCACTTTGCCCTGGCGCACCAGGTCATCAAGGGCGCGCAGCGTTTCATCCAACGGCGTCTCCTCATCGGGCCAATGGGTCTGGTAAAGGTCGATATAGTCGGTGTTTAGACGACGCAGGCTGTCCTCCACCGCTTTCATGATATGTGACCGACTGAGCCCTTCACCATTGGGGCCATCCCACATGCGTCCCCGGACCTTGGTGGCAATTACCAACTGGTGACGAGGCACATCCCTGTGCTGCAACCATTCACCGATCCACGCCTCAGCCACGCCGCCCGGGTTACCCTTGGCCCAAGAAGAGTAAACGTCGGCGGTGTCAATGAAATTCGCCCCCGCCTCGACGAAAGCGTCGAGCACGGCAAAGGAATCCTCCTTACCACTAGTCCAACCCATCGTCATCGTTCCCAGGCACAGCGCTGATACTTTGAGGCCTGTACGCCCTAACCTGCGGTATTCCATCCTATTCGTACTCCCTTCTGATTGCGCGATAGGCACTGCCCGTTTTTCCAAACTTATCATCGTCCAACGTTGTGGCCTTCCAACCACCTCGCTCAAGTCATCCTGACGACAACGTCGGCAAGATGTTGCCCGCCTCATCACCCCGGTCAGCCGCGTTGCTCAATAAGCTGTCCTATCACTGACGGCGAGGGACAGAAAACCAAACACGGTACCCCATCACGCGGATTATCCTGCAAGCCCCCATCAGGGGCAAGCCCCTATGAGGGGAAGTCCCCTTAAGGGCCGAATGCAGCCTGTCGAGATTACTGTGGCGGGACATTAGGTCCTTTTGGCGACCAATGTGCGCCTCGATCGCTTGACTGGCGCGACTGTGTAAGACCTGGTCGCCCCATCAGGATCTGCATACATACCGCGATACGCCGGTGGCAAAGTGGCAGCCAGTTGATACATGGCTTCATCCGTCATAGCCCGGAGGAGAGGGCGACGCAGTTGCTCCCCACCTGGGTCTAAACGAAAAGGTTCGCCAATGAAAATGCGAACCGGCGCGCGACGCAGCCGCCGCCAATATCGGCCCGTATCCTCGGTACCGGTGATGCCTACTGGGATGATGGGTGCACCGGTACGCGCAGCAATGAGCGCTATCCCCTCTTTGCCTTTCTGTAGACTGTGTGTCGGGCTACGTGTACCCTCAGGCGCTACCAACAGCACACCTCCTTCCTGGAGCGCCTGAATCGCATGACTCAAAGCACCCTTGTCAACCTGACCCCGCCGAATCGGAATCGCCCCGTAAGCTTGTGTCAGAATTCCGATCAGAGGTATATCAAAAACCTCGATCTTGGACATAGGTGTCACGGGCCTGGGAAAGACGCCGACGACGATGAATGGGTCTAGGGCGTCAATATGATTGATCATCAAGATGAGGGGTCCCGTCGGCGGCACGTTCTCTACGCCGGAAACCTCGAGTTTGAGCAACACAAAATACAGCAGGTGGAGTAGAGCGTCTATTAGTTTTCGTCGCATTCCTCGTCCTACAGCTTGACTATGGCCGGTCTTGCACCAGGGGCTTGATGCGAGCCATCACCTCGTCTATACTTAATCCGTCGCTGTCAATAATGATTGCGTCGTCAGCCGCGCGCAGCGGTGCATGGGCCCGCTGGCTGTCGATTTGGTCGCGACGGCGCATCGAGGTCAGCTCATCTTGGTAGTCCACTCTTTCACCTCGCGCTCGGCGCTCCTCGTAACGACGGCGCGCTCGCTCCTCCACCGAGGCCTGAATATAAAGTTTCAGGTCAGCGCCAGGCAATACAACGGTACCGATATCACGCCCTACCATCACCATGCGACCGCCGGCGGCAATCCGTCGTTGCTGCTCGGTAAGCGCCCGTCGCACGCCAAGATAGGCTGACACCTGGGACACGTTCGCATCTACCTCTGGCTGACGAATGGCCCATGTTATGTCCTTACTGTCAGCGTAAACGGTGTACTGGCGGCCGTCGCCTTGGGTGGGTGATGTAACCTCAATCACCAAAGATTCGGCCAACTCAGTCACCGCTACCTCATCCTCAACTGGAATCCTCCGCGCGAGGGCGGCCCAGGTCACTGCCCGGTACATGACACCTGTATCGAAGTACGTATAACCAAGACGCCGGGCAAGAAGACCTCCTATCGTGCTCTTACCCGACGCTGCTGCTCCATCAATTGCGATTATGGATGGTCGAGACAATGAGTCACCTCTTGGGCGATGAGAATTTCTCGCTCCGTCGTCTGAGTTTGCGGAGCTGCTCAAGCTCTTCTTGGCTCAAGGGGCGCCACTGTCCTGGCTTTAGATCCCCCAGGTGAATAGGCCCGATGCGAACCCGGATCAGTTGGCTTACTGGATGCCCAAATCTGGCTGCTACTCGTCTGATCTGTCGTTTACGACCCTCTCGTAGGACAACCCGCAGCCAGGTATGATCCTTTTCGACCCTCAGAATGGAGACTTCGGCGGGCGCCGTGCGTCGGTCATCCAGATAGATCCCCTGCCGCCAGCGCTGCAGTGTCTTTTCCTCTGGATGGCCTTCCACGTAAACGCGGTATTCCTTGGTATGCTCATAACGTGGATGGGTGAGCAGGTTGGCCAACTCGCCGTCGTTGGTGAGCAGAATCAACCCTTCACTATTCAAGTCCAAACGACCTACCGGGAAGAGGTGACCGGGAAGCGGTACCAACTCACGCACCGTGCGGTGACGACCCAAGTCATCCTGCTCGGCGGAGAGGACATCCCGGGGCTTATAGATGGCGATGTAGGTGAAGGAGCGGATCGTTTGCACTGGCTGCCCATCCACCATGATCCGATCCCGCTCTGGGTCAGCCTTTTGACCTAGCTCGGCTACCCGCCCGTTGACAGAAACGCGTCCCTGGCGGATCAACTCCTCGCAGCCCCGTCGAGAGCCGAAACCGGCACGGGCCAGTAATTTTTGTAACCGCTCGCTCTCTCCTGGCATCAGTAAGACCTATTACGCTCCGTCGCTGCGTGGCGCAGCGCAGCAGGGCCCGCCCCAAACAGTATGATCACCGATCATGCGGCCAGCCCGCCAGTCCTGGGACGGGTATCATTTCAGGTGGTCGGCAAGTTCACCGGGGAGAACCATCGCGAGTTTGGTCCTCCTTGACAACTATGCGGGCTTGTATTCGTAGCTCCACATGGGAGTATCGGGGGCAGCGGCATCCACAACAGTAAGGGTTGTGACATAGCATCGGTGCGTCCCTATTCAGGGGGCGGGACGGCGTCTGATGTCTGATCAGCACTCGACTCTGTCTCGGTTTCCGTCTCGGCCGCGCGGACACGCTCATCGATTTCCAGAGAGGGCAGTTCGTCCAGAGAGTCCAGCCCAAAGTACTGGAGGAACTCAAACGTGGTTCCAAATAGAACCGGATGTCCCACTGTCTCCAAGCGTCCCACCTCCTCAACTAGTCCTTTGCTCATCAGCGTACGCAGCACCCCGTCGCTGCTAACACCACGGATTGCTTCAATTTGCGGCCGAGTGATGGGCTGTTTGTAAGCGACTATGGCCAGCGTCTCCAATGCAGCCGCCGAAAGCTTGCCAGAAAGTGAAAGACCCAGGAAGCGTTCGATGTAGGGCGCGGACTGAGGGGCGCTGACCAATTGCACAAGGTTGCCCTTGCGTTGCAGCCGTACACCCCGATTGGCGTAGTCTTCGGCCAGAGATTTCAGGGCTGCCTCGACGTCACGCGCATCACACTCCGCCGCCCCAGCAAGCTGGCTCACCGGCACCGGCGCATCGGCTACGAACAGTAAACTTTCGACAATTGCCACCAAAGTGAGCGGCTCGGAATCACTATGATCTGTTGTCATCTGTCGCGTTCAATGTTATAATGGTTGCCCGCCTGCCCAATTGGGCAAGTCACCCTTTTACACGTTTTTGACTCTCAGAGGTGGAGAAAGGAGAATGCTGTGGCCCAACAGCGACAGACTGCTCTATTTATTGTTGGTCTGCTGATCATCGTGGCCAGTCTGGCCTGCGCCCCTGGCAATACGGCCGATATACCTGCTCCACCTGGCGGTCAGATTCCAGTCTCGCAGGAGGAAGCAGACCGCCTAAAAGAGAATTTCAATCGTGAGATGCAAGAAGCGAGCACGGGCGAAGAGTTTCGCTTGTTTGTTACTAACGAAGAGATCACTGCACTGGTGGCTCTCACCCTGCAAGACACCGGCAGTATTCCCTTAGCTGACCCTCAGGTGTGGTTCACAGCAGGCCGTGTCTACATGACAGGTACCTTCAGCCCGTTTTGGCCCTTCAGGTTCCCATCGCTCATCGTCGCCACAGCCGTGGTGAATGACGGTCAGATAGAAGTAGAAGTTGAGAGAGCACAGATGGGTCCGTTCCCCTTCCCGCGCCGGGTGTTGGAATCGGCTTCCGAGTCGATCAACGAAACCCTGACGGAGATGCAACTCGACCTGGAGATCACCACGTTGGAGATTTTGGAAGGCGAGCTACAACTGGCAGGGACGCGCCGAGAACTCCAGTAATCTCACTTTCGTCTATCCTCACTCTATGTATCCGCTACTTTTTAAGGCTGCCCCTTTGGGATAGGGCGCATGCCGGATCACCACGCGCACCGTATCCAGCTTCAGTCCCAAACGATTCTCAATGATATCTTGGGTGAGTTGCTGGACTTCTTCTGTTTTCATCGGCACTTCAATTTCAGGGTTAGTTTCCAACTCCAGATCGACTATCACCCCTTTGCGTCCAGAGCTGATGGTTGGCACCACCTTGATGACATCGGCAAGCTGGTCAATGTTGTACTCAAGGCGGCTGGCAATCGAGTCGGTTGTCAACTCAGCCTCGCCGCCACTCACTTTTTCCACTTTGATAGTCTTAGTACGCGGCCTGCGCACTTCCAGCCAGAGAATTGCCGCACAGAAAACCCAAACGACAAAGGCAAATACGAGTCCTCCCCCCAGGCGCAACAGCGCGCGGGGGCCTGACATAGCCGCCAAATTGGCCTCTAGCTGCTCCAGGAAGGAGATAATCACCCGCAACGCAGGCAATGGTGCGATGAAGAAGATGGCTGAGATCACCATTATAGCCAGCAATAGCAGAATGACAACAACTCGGTTAAAGGCATTCACGTCTAACCTCCCTAGATGACGACAAAACGGCTCCGAACGAGTCGAACAGGCCATAGCCTGCGACTCCCTTAAGTTTTGCCCCAGGAGTATACCATCAAATCAAGATAATTGCCAGTATTCTATCCCTCCAGCCATCTTGATATGTCAAATCTGACCGCGCTCCAGGCGACTCGAAGTTGTATAGTAGGGGGTCTGTCCAGACTTTGGGCAGACCAGGCGGTAATTGGCCCCCGGCGTACGGCGCTGTGCGTCCAAGAATTCGGGACGCAGCCGCTATTAAACATAATCTTGACGAAAGCCGATTTATGGGGTATAATTCAATCATGTTATGGCAAGTGTTGGAGCGAGGATCTGATGACACACGTCGGTCTCCACACTTTACCCAATGGCCGATTTGCAGAGAGGAATATGGCTGACAGGCGAAGTATTGATGAGTTAAGTTTAGAGGAGTTGGAGCAGATACTGTTCATTAAGCGCCGAGAGGCCCGGCAACAGAGACTGCGACAACTGGCTGCTGAGGGACGGGTGGCAGATCAGAGTCCCTTATTGACTGAGCAGCCGCCCGCGCCTCACACGCCGAGACTCCCCCCGTCAGCGGGAGGGCGTTTCCAATCGCGAAACCTACGCCCTCTGCCCGGCGCGCCATCCGCCAAATCACAAGGCGCTACCGCACCTCGGAGTAAGGTCAAGCGGGTGCGCGACCATCTGCTGCTCGGTGTGGAAGTCCTGGCATTTGTTGGCTTGATAGGTGTGCTGGTCAGTTCCTACGATACCCTCCGCACGCTCAACGCCGAAGTGGCCGTTGCCCATGAGGCGCAGACAGTTACGCTACCTGCCGCCACGCCCACGCCGCTGATAAACTTCGATCGACTGCCGGGTGGCCACAGCCCTCCTAATTCACCGGATGGAGCTGTGCCCGACGTGCCGACTCACTTACAGCAATGGGTGCAACCAGCCCCCCCTCAACCGGTCCCCACCCCGAGCGCTTCCTATCCCAGCCGTATCGTCATCCCGTCTATCGACGTTGATGCACCCATTGTGAACGGTGTCACTTGGGAGGATCTGAAAAAGGGTGTGGGTCACCTACCTGGTTCGGCAAATCCTGGCGAGCGTGGAAACATGTATCTGGCCGCTCACAACGACATCTTCGGTGAGATCTTCCGCTATCTGGACAAGCTGGAATTGGGCGACGAGTTCGTTGTTTACAGCGGCGATCAATTTCATCGCTACGTCGTCACATCTAAGCGGGTGATCGAGCCTACCGATGTGAGCGTTATGTACCCTAGCACAGAACCGATTGCCACACTCCAGACCTGCTACCCCTACCTGGTTGACACGCACCGCCTGGTTGTTGTCGGTGAATTGGCGGATTAAGTGTCGCAGTGGTATAATGTTGGCCTAGCATTCTTATAACTTGGATACAAGTAGGGACTAGCTATGGCCAAGAAAAGTCGTCGTGCCCGCCGTCAACAGGCAACTCGCCGCCCTGTCGCTTCTCCTCCCATCGAGGCAAAACCGGAGTTACAGCCCTCAGCCACGCCTGAGGAGGAACATCCTGCTGCCGCAGCGCCGACGCCGCGCAAGCAGGAAGTGGATTTTGTGGCTGAATATCGCTACGTTGTTGATGACTTGCGGAGTATGGCTATCATCGCCCTCGCAATGGTGGTGGTACTGATCGGCCTTTCGTTTGTGATCCAATGATTGGACCCAACCGGTCCAAAACACAGGTCCCGCTTTCCCTCAAAGTCTTGACCGAACAGGGCTTTGAGGGAAAGCGGGACCTGTGTTTTAGAGACCCCAAGCTCACAGCGCATCGACCAGCAAGTAGTGGGGCGGGGCACGAAAACGTCCCCAGTCAGCCCATTCAAGGGGCAAGGCGCGGAGTTGTGCTGCTACTGCCGGAATCTCGGCGACAGCGACGTAACGGAAGCCGGTGATTTGCTCCTCGGGATCTTCCACCACCGGCTGATTGTCCTCCGCCTGCACCAAAAACACATACGACACGAAGAATAGCCTCTGGTCCCCGTGACAGAATTCGTATTCAATCGTTCCCAGAAAGCGGTCTATGCTTACATCCAGGCCGGTCTCTTCCTTTGCCTCGCGTATCACCCCCGACAGGACTGGCTCGTCAGGGTGCACGCCGCCACTGGGCAAACGATAGATCCCCTCCGGATAGAACCGCTTGGTGTGCAGCAACATTCGTCCATCAGGGCGTTGGATGGCCAATACCACCTCACCCCGCCGGTTGGGACTGGTCACCATTTTTCGCAACCAGTCGTCAAAGCTCGGGCCCGACATCTCAAGCACCATGCGCCACCGTTGACTGGGGCCGTACTCGGCACGCAACTGGGATATTTCGGCTTCGTCCATTAAATCAGCCAACGTTGGGTCTTTCACGAGGTCTCTCCTTTGTTTCTGGTTCACCTGGCAAGATACCAAACAGCCGCGCTCTCAAGCGGGTCAGCGTATGGACCGGCTACAATACCTCCAAGGTCAGACCGCGCCAGCAGTGTGGCATGGGGAATGAGCAAGAAATCGTAGGGGCGTTTTTCGCTCAGAATCTCCTGGATCGACTGATAGAGTTGCGCGCGGCGACCAAAGTCGCAGCCCGGGGAAGCCAATGCTTCTTGTAGCAGACGATCAACTGTCTCGTCCCCAAAAGAGACAAAGTTGTAGCCACTCCCGATTTCGTTCTCGGTTGAAAGCCACAATTGGCTCTGGTCAGGCTCGGCCCTCAGCGGCCAACTAAAGACAATAGTATCAAAATCGTGGGTGAATAGATCGTCTACTACTGACCCCCACACGACCAGTTCTGCGACAGCATCAACACCGATGGCCCGGTAATACCCGGCAACCAGGGTTGCCACGTCCTCGCGCAGCCGGTTGCCGCCGTTAGTGCGAACCGGCAGGCGCAGCCGCTGACCATCCTGGTCGAGCCAACCGTCCCCATCAGTGTCAGACCAGCCCGCCTCGGCCAGCAACTGGCGCGCGCCGTCGGGGTCGTAGGAGGGTGGGGCCAAGGCTGGATCGGCCGCCCAATGTGTGACGGGTAGCGAACCGGCGAGGAGGTCTCCTGAGCCACCCAGTGCCTGCTCCAGCAGCTGCCCCCGGTCCATGGCCATGCTCAGCGCCAGCCTTACCCGCTCGTCACTCAAAATGGGGTGATCGTTGTTGAAGGCTATGAAGAGGAACTCAGGCGCCGGATAGCGATAAACCGAGAGCGCGCCTGAACGAGCATCGCTGTCTGGAAGATAACCACGCGGCATCAATGCCACATCAATCTCCGCGCTTTCCAAGGCGCGTTGTAGTTCAAGGACGGTCTCAAAGGGGCGATAAGTCAGAGCATCCAGATACGGTACATCTCCCCAGTAATCGTCGTTTCGCGCCAGTTGAACCTCACCTTCAGGCCTCGAATCCACAAAAACGAACGGTCCACTTCCAAGAGGGTCGCTGACGAAAGACGTGCTGCCTAAGCCAGTGCCAGTAGACGCGGGTTGAGGCACAATCGGCAATTCGCCCAGCGCTGCAAGTGACGGGCAATGCGCTGTGTCAAAGCTGACCACAACCGTTCTATCGTCGGGGGCGCTGACTTCCGCTACGTGCTCCAGCTGCGGGCCGTATAAACTGTCGAGGGTTGGGTCACGGGCAGCCTGGATGCTGAAAACCACATCGTCGGCTACCACTGGCTGGCCATCGTGCCAGCGGGGGGAGGTACGCAGAGTGAAGGTCACAACGCGACTGTCCGGCGCAACGGTCCAGTCCTCAGCCAGGTGTGGCGTTAGCTGGCCAGAATCGGGATCATAGGCTAACAGGCTATCAAACAGGAGAGGTGCCAGAGCGCGACCGGCTTCCGACTCAGCCAGCAGAGGATTCAGGGTATCCGGGTGGCCCAGGCCACCCACAGCTATTTGTCCCCCTCGAGTAGGAGTGGAGGGGCTGGGAGTTGAGGAGAGAGGTTGTAAGCTGGGTGTCGAGCTGCCCTGCAGAGGCGGCGTACGCGTCAGTGAGAGCGTGGGCCTGGGAGTGGCAGAAGGTCGCAGGGTAGGCTGGGAAATTTGTCCTCTTTCCGGCTGTTCGTGTGTCGCCCGCTCGTTTTCGGTGGTAGGTTGAGGTGTACTCTCGACGGTTTGCTGCCTGGCACCAGTTCCCTGTGTGGACCTCTTGGTGTGGGTGATGGACGGCGGGGGTACGCCGTTGTCTTTAGCTATCGGGTCTGCGGCTGACTGGCATGCTGTCAGTAAGAGCAGACCGGCGACCAACGGAAGGCATGAGAAGGTCCTACTTCTCACAACGCGAATGATGGTGGATGGAACTGACCCAGATCTCACGTGCACCTCGTCCCCTGCCCCCCTTGTGTTTCTTGACTTCAAAATGCGCCGTAGAAGGTAACGCCATACACGGCCATGGTCAGGGCGGCGTCGACAACAGCATAGACGAGCAGGAAAAAGAACGGCGAGGGCCTATCCTGGCCATAGGTGAGGCGCCAGGCAATCGCCAGGGCCAGCCCGGCGATCAGGAGCGGCACGCCCACCTGCAGGGGGAGGTTCAACGCCGGCGGTATAAAGGGTAGCCAGGCGGAGAACGGCACGTAATCTCGTATGGTAGACATCAGGAGCAGCTTACTCACCCAGTAAGTGGCTATGGCCAAAGCCAGGCTGATCAATACACCAGGGCTGGTGAAGCTCTCCTCCTTGCGCCGAATCACCGAGGTCACGCCCAACACGACCATAGGTGCTATGATCCACGCCAGAGCCAAGGGAACTAATACCACGCCTCCTAACAGCCCAAACAAGGTCTCAGCACTGAGCCGGCCCACATCGTCCCAGGTGAGTCCGCTTAGTGCCTTGCGGATGTCGGGAGCGGTACTTGAGAAGTACACGTCGTAGCCGGACTCTGCTCCACTCTCCAGCCAAGTGATGTAGAGCTGCCCCCCCTCGTCGCTCACGATGGCAGGAAAGCCAGAGCTGGCCGATGTGAAGCTGATCTGTTGATAGCCAGCGGGAGCTCCATCCCTGAAAAAGACCGTGCTGACCTGGCCCTGTTCCTTGCGCCTCAGGTACTCGAGCTTGGTGTGAAAGGCTATCGCCAGCTCCGGTGCCAGGGCAGGATCGA
>Ga0209536_100005091_pt1 | contig 20547 bp, 16 predicted proteins | sample DeeMarSeWOR28_12_FD_187461 | JGI IMG/M metagenome (GOLD analysis project Ga0209536, IMG submission 187461) | Marine sediment microbial communities from White Oak River estuary, North Carolina - WOR-2-8_12 (SPAdes) (version 2) | ecosystem: Environmental > Aquatic > Marine > Intertidal zone >... | reverse complement strand
CTGATTGCGCCGATCGCGATGGAGCAGGGCCTGCGCTTTGCGATCCGCGAAGGCGGGCGCACGGTCGGTGCCGGCGTTGTCGCCAAGGTCATCGAGTAAGCGGACCGAGGGCGGACGGCGATCGTTGCATCCGACGGGTATCCCCAGGGGCATAGCTCAATTGGTAGAGCGTCGGTCTCCAAAACCGAAGGTTGGGGGTTCGAGACCCTCTGCCCCTGCCAACGACTAAACGCGCAATGATGGACAACATCAAGCTGATTTTCGCGATGGCGCTCGTGGTGGCCGGTGTCTGGGGCTACTACCTGCTCGACGATGCCGTGATCGTGCTGCGCGTGCTGGTGGTCGCGGGCGGCGTGGTGGCCGGATTCGTGGTGAGCACCTTCACCGAGCCGGGCCAGCGTGCGGTGCGGTTCACGCGCGAGGCGCTGGTGGAGGTGCGCAAGGTGGTGTGGCCGTCACGCAAGGAGACGATGCAGACCACCGCCGCGGTGTTCGCCTTCGTCGTCGCGATGGCGCTGTTTCTCTGGCTGACCGACAAATCCCTGGAATGGGTGCTTTACGACCTCATTCTGGGCTGGAAGAAGACCTAGTGGCCCGCATCGAGCAGAACGACATGAGCAAGCGTTGGTACGTGGTGCATGCCTATTCCGGCTTCGAGAAGTCCGTGCAGCGAGCGCTCGAAGATCGCATCACGCGCGCCGGCATGCAGGACAAGTTCGGCCGGATTCTGGTGCCGGTCGAAGAGGTCGTCGAAATGAAGGGCGGCCAGAAGCACATGTCGGAGCGCAAGTTCTTCCCCGGCTACGTGCTGGTCGAAATGGAGATGAACGACGACACCTGGCACCTGGTCAAGAACACCAACAAGGTGACCGGTTTCGTCGGCGGCAGCGCGCACAAGCCGACGCCGATCACGCAGAAGGAAGTCGACGCGATCATGGACCAGATGCGCGAGGGCGTCGAAAAGCCCAAGCCGAAAGTCCTGTTCGAGAACGGCGAGATGGTGCGCGTCAAGGAAGGCCCGTTTACCGACTTCCAGGGCACGGTGGAGGACGTCAACTACGAGAAGAGCCGCCTGCGCGTGGCGGTGACGATCTTCGGGCGCTCAACGCCCGTCGAGTTGGAGTTCGGGCAGGTCGAGAAGGCATGAGTTTGGGGGTCTGACCCCATGGGGTCAGACCTCTTGTTTGGCAAACCCGGGGAGGGCGCCTTGGCGTCCGCTTGAACCCGACAGGAGAATGGCATGGCAAAGAAAATCGTCGGTTACGTGAAGCTGCAGGTGCCGGCAGGCAAGGCGAACCCCTCGCCCCCCGTCGGTCCGGCGCTGGGTCAGCGCGGCCTCAACATCATGGAGTTCTGCAAGGCGTTCAACGCGCAGACCCAGAAGGTCGAGCCGGGCCTGCCGCTGCCGGTCGTCATCACGGCCTACGCGGACAAGAGCTTCAGCTTCATCATCAAGACGCCGCCGACCACGGTGCTGATCAAGAAGGCCGCTGGCATCGAGTCCGGCAGCCCGCGTCCGCATACCGACAAGGTGGGCAAGATCACGCGTGCGCAGGCCGAGGAAATCGCCCGCGCCAAGATGCCGGACCTCACCGCGGCCGGCCTTGAGGCAGCGGTGCGCTCGGTGGCCGGCAGTGCCCGCTCGATGGGCATCGTTGTGGAGGGCCTGTAAATGACCACGCTCTCGAAGCGCCGCAAGGCGCTGGTCGAAAAGATCGACCGTGACAAGGCCTACGATGCGGCAGAGGCGCTTGCGCTGGTCAAGGCGGCGGCGACCGCGAAGTTCGACGAATCGGTCGACGCAGCGGTGAACCTCGGCATCGACCCGAAGAAATCGGACCAGGCGGTGCGCGGCTCGGTCGTGCTGCCCGCCGGCACCGGCAAGAAAGTGCGCGTCGCCGTGTTTGCGCAAGGCGACAAGGCGCAGGCGGCGAAGGACGCCGGCGCCGACATCGTCGGCATGGAGGACCTCGCCGAGCGGGTGAAGGCCGGCAACATCGACTTCGACGTGGTGGTGGCCGCGCCCGAGGCGATGCGCGTGGTGGGGCAGCTCGGCCAGATTCTCGGCCCGCGCGGCCTGATGCCGAACCCGAAAGTGGGCACGGTGTCTCCTGACGTCGCGGGCGCGGTGAAGAACGCCAAGGCGGGCCAGGTGCAGTTCCGCGCCGACAAGGCGGGCATCGTGCAATGCACGATCGGCCGCGCTTCGTTCAGCCCGGGCCAGCTGCACGAGAACCTCGCCGCGCTGGTCGAAGCCCTCAACCGGGCGAAGCCCGCCGGGGCGAAGGGCATCTACATGCGCAAGCTGTCGGTGTCGAGCACGATGGGGCTCGGTGTAAAGGTGGATCTCGCGTCGTTGTCGACACAGACGCCGGCGTGAGTGCAGTGGAACTTTGGGCCGCCGCACAGGACGCGCGGCGCGCGAGACGTTTTTCGCGTGCCGGATGTTCTGCGCGGTTGCCGTCAAAGACCGTAGGGGCGGAGGCGGACGTCGTGTCGCAACCGCTTAATCGGCTGGCCGGTTCGGTCGCCCTACGCAGATGGCGTACCCGAAGGGGATGCGCGGCCGAGTCGCTTCGGCGCGTACACCCGTGCAGGTTCCGTAAGGTTCCTGACGCAAGGTCGCCGCAGGGGCGGGTTCGTGAGAACCCGCATGTGTCCAACACCCAGGGCGGTATGCCCATGGAGGTAGGCCTTGAGTCTTAATATGGAGCAAAAGCAGGCGATCGTCTCCGAGATCGCCGCGCAGCTCGCGAACGCCCAGGTGGTGCTCGTCGCGGAATACCGCGGCGTCAACGTCGAGGCGGTCACCGGCCTGCGAGCCAAGGCGCGTCAATCGGGACTCGCGCTGCGCGTGCTGAAGAACTCGCTCGCGCGGCGTGCGATGGCGGGAACGCCGTTCGAGAAGCTGTCCGACCAGCTCGTCGGGCCGCTGATCTACGGCATTGCCGCGGACCCGGTTGCCGGTGCCAAGGTGCTTGCGGAGTTCGCCAAGGACAACGAAGCGTTCGTCATCAAGGCGGGCGCAATGCAGAACAGCCTGATGTCCGTCGCGGACGTCAAGGCGCTCGCGTTGCTGCCGAGTCGCGACGAACTGCTGGCGAAGCTCCTCGGCACGATGCAGGCGCCGATGGTGAAGCTGGTGCGCACTCTGAACGAGGTGCCGACCGGATTCGCACGCACGCTGGCGGCATTGCGCGACCAGAAGGAGCAGGCGGCGGCCTGAGCGCAGGCGCGCGCCAACGCCCCGTCAAGACAGATTGAACCCAGGAACCTCACTGAACCTATTTGGAGTCAACGATGGAACGAACACAGATTCTTGAAGCGATTTCGAGCATGAGCGTCCTCGAGCTGTCCCAGCTCATCAAGGACATGGAAGAGAAGTTCGGCGTGTCGGCAGCCGCAGCGGTGGCGGTGGCGGCGCCGGCGGGCGCCGCCGCGGGCGGGGCTGCCGCGGCCGAGGAGAAGACCGAGTTCACCGTGGTGCTCATGGCGGCGGGCGACAACAAGGTGAACGTCATCAAAGCGGTGCGCGAGGTGACGAGCCTGGGCCTGAAGGAAGCCAAGGACCTCGTCGACGGTGCGCCGAAGCCGGTGAAGGAAGGCGTTCCCAAAGCCGACGCGGACGCCGTCGCCAAGAAGCTCACCGACGCGGGCGCGAAAGTCGAGATCAAGTAGTCCAGGTGGGTCTAGGACGATCGACCGCAGTTTGAACGAACAGACAACCGAGGCCGGGCGGCGCACTGCGCGCCGCCCGGACCGAGGCCAACGCCAAGGCGCCACGGCGGCTGCACTGCAGCCGCTGCGACGTCTTTGCCTTGACCTTGGCGCCACCGCAGGTGCGGCGGTGCCTTTCGACCGGGAGCACACATGACGTATTCCCTCACCGAGCGTAAACGCATCCGCAAGAGCTTCGCGAAGCGCGCGTCCGTACTGCACGTGCCGTTTCTCATCGCGACGCAGCTCGAATCGTTCACCGCGTTCCTGCAGGCGCATGTCGCGCCGGAGCAGCGCAAGAACGAGGGCTTGCAGGCGGCGTTCACCTCGATATTCCCGATCGTCAGCCATTCGGGCAACGCGCGGCTTGAGTTCGTCTCCTATTCGCTCGGCGAGCCGCCGTTCGATGTGCGCGAGTGCCAGCAGCGTGGACTGACCTATGCGAGCCCGCTGCGCGCCAAGGTGCGCCTGGTGATCCTCGACAAGGAAGCGCCCAAGCCGACGACCAAGGAGGTGAAGGAGCAGGAGGTGTACATGGGCGAGATTCCGCTCATGACGACCACCGGCTCGTTCGTCATCAATGGCACCGAGCGCGTGATCGTCAGCCAGCTGCATCGCTCGCCGGGCGCGTTCTTCGAGCACGACCGCGGCAAGACGCACTCGAGCGGCAAGCTGCTGTTCTCCGCGCGGGTCATTCCCTATCGTGGCTCCTGGCTCGACTTCGAGTTCGACCCGAAGGACACGGTGTTCTTCCGCGTCGACCGGCGCCGCAAGATGCCGGTGACCATCCTGCTGAAGGCGCTCGGCTATACGCCCGAGCAGATCCTCGCGGAATTCTTCGACTTCGACAGCTTCCACATCACTCCGGATCACGTGCGCTTCGAGGTGGTGCCCGAGCGCCTGCGCGGCGAGGTGGCGCGCTTCGACATCACCGACAAGTCGGGCAAGGTGATCGTCGCGAAGGAAAAGCGCATCACGGTCAAGCACATCCGTGACATGGAGGCGGCCGGGATCAAGCGGATCGAGGCGCCGGACGAGTTCATCATGGGCCGCACCCTGGCGCACAACGCGATCAATGCCGAAACCGGCGAGGTCATCGCGAACGCGAACGACGAGATCACCGAAACTCTGCTCGCCAAGCTGCGCGAGGCGCGCATCGACGCGGTGCGGACGCTGTTCATCAATGACCTCGACCAGGGCCCCTACGTCTCGCACACCCTGCGCGCGGACGAGACCGTGGACATGAACGCGGCGCGCGTGGCGATCTACCGCATGATGCGCCCGGGCGAGCCGCCCACGGAGGATGCGGTCGAGTCGCTGTTCAACGGGCTGTTTTTCGGCGAGGAGCGCTACGACCTGTCGGCGGTCGGCCGCATGAAGTTCAACCGCCGCATCGGCGTGCCCAACGAGAGCAGCTGGCAGATCCGGCTGCGCAACGTCTCGCTGCCGCGCGAGACCGAGGCGGAGGTGCGCGCCTATTTCAATAATGCGCCCGAGCTCTCGCTCGGCAAGGTGAGCCTGGAAGGCGTCGCGAACGCGCAGGAGGCGCAGGCGGCGATCGAGCGCATGTATGACGCGCTCAAGTCGAAGGGTGTCGACCGTGCCAAGCTCGAAGCGACCCTCGAGCAGCGCGCCACGCTCAGCCCGAAGGACATCGTCGAGGTGATCCGCATCCTGGTCGAGCTGCGCAATGGCCGCGGCGAGGTGGACGACATCGACCATCTTGGCAACCGGCGTGTGCGCTCGGTCGGCGAGCTGGCGGAGAACCAGTTCCGTGCCGGCCTGGTACGTGTCGAGCGTGCGGTGCGAGAGCGGCTGACGCAGGCCGAGTCGGACAACCTCATGCCGCACGACCTGATCAACGCCAAGCCGATCTCGGCCGCGATCAAGGAATTTTTCGGCTCGTCGCAGCTGTCGCAGTTCATGGACCAGACCAACCCGCTGTCCGAGATTACCCACAAGCGGCGCGTCTCGGCGCTGGGGCCGGGCGGACTGACGCGCGAGCGCGCGGGCTTTGAGGTGCGCGACGTGCACCCGACGCACTACGGCCGGGTGTGCCCGATCGAGACGCCGGAAGGCCCGAACATCGGTCTCATCAATTCGCTGGCGCTGTACGCGCGCACCAACCGCTACGGCTTCCTCGAGACGCCGTACCGCAAGGTGAACGACGGCCGCGTGACCAACGAGATCGAGTTCCTCTCCGCGATCGACGAAGGCAACTACGTGATTGCGCAGGCGAACGCGGCGATCGACAAGAGCGGGCAGCTCACCGACACCCTGGTGTCCTGCCGCTACATGAGCGAGTTCGAGCTGAAGTCGCCCGAGGAGGTGCAGTACATGGACGTGGCGCCGTCGCAGATCGTGTCGGTGGCGGCCTCGCTCATCCCGTTCCTCGAGCATGACGACGCGAACCGCGCGTTGATGGGCTCGAACATGCAGCGCCAGGCGGTGCCCTGCCTGCGCCCGGAGAAGCCGCTGGTCGGCACCGGCGTCGAGCGGACGGCGGCGGTCGATTCGGGGACCTGCGTCATCGCCCTGCGCGGCGGTGTGGTGGACTATGTCGACGCCACGCGGATCGTGGTGCGGGTGAACGACGACGAGACGGTGGCGGGCGACGTCGGCGTGGACATCTACCCGATGAACAAGTACACGCGCTCGAATCAGAACACCAATATCAACCAGCGCCCGATCGTGCGCCAGGACGAGCGCATCGCGAAGGGCGACGTGATCGCGGACGGCAGCTCGACCGACCTGGGCGAGCTCGCGCTCGGCCAGAACATGCTGGTCGCGTTCATGCCCTGGAACGGCTACAACTTCGAGGACTCGATCCTGATCTCGGAGCGCGTTGTCGGAGAGGACCGCTTCACCTCGATCCACATCGAGGAACTCACGGTGGTGGCACGCGACACCAAGCTCGGTTCCGAGGAAATCACGCGCGACATTTCCAACCTGTCGGAAGGCCAGCTTTCGCGCCTCGATGAATCGGGCATCGTCTATATCGGTGCCGAGGTCGAGGCGGGCGACGTGCTGGTCGGCAAGGTGACGCCGAAAGGCGAAACCCAGCTCACGCCCGAAGAGAAGCTGCTGCGTGCGATCTTCGGCGAGAAGGCGTCCGACGTGAAGGACACCTCGCTGCGCGTGCCTTCCGGCATCAGCGGCACCGTGATCGACGTGCAGGTCTTCACGCGCGAGGGCATCGAGCGCGATGCGCGCAGCGAGTCGATCATCGCCGACGAGCTGAAGCGCTACAAGACGGACCTCGCCGACCAGATGCGGATCGTCGAGGCCGACACCTTCGAGCGCCTTGAGCGCCTGCTGACCGGAAAGACCGCGAACGGCGGCCCCAAGCGCCTGGCGAAGGGCAGCAAGATCGCCAAGAGCTACCTCGAGACGATCGAGCGCTATGACTGGTTCGATATCCGTCTGGCGAACGAGGACGCGGCAGCGCAGCTCGAGGGGCTGAAGGACTCGCTGGCGCAGAAGCGCCGCGAGTTCGACGCCATGTTCGAGGCGAAGAAGAAGAAGCTCACCCAGGGCGATGAGCTGCCGCCGGGTGTGTTGAAGATGGTGAAGGTGTACGTGGCGGTCAAGCGGCGCCTGCAGCCGGGCGACAAGATGGCCGGCCGCCACGGCAACAAGGGCGTGATCTCCAAGATCGTGCCGGTGGAGGACATGCCGCACATGGCCGACGGTACGCCAGTCGACGTCGTGCTCAACCCCCTCGGCGTGCCCTCGCGGATGAACGTCGGGCAGATCCTCGAGACGCACCTCGGCTGGGCCGCAAAAGGGCTCGGCCAGCAGATCGGCGACATGTTGCAGGCGCAGGCCAAGGTGGCCGAGATGCGCAAGTTCCTCGAGCGCGTCTACAACATGAGCGGGCGCGAGGAGCGCATCGGCGAGCTCTCCGACGAGGCGGTGCTCGAGCTTGCAGCCAACCTGCGCACGGGAATCCCGTTCGCGACGCCGGTGTTCGACGGTGCCACGGAGCACGATATCAACGCGATTCTCGAGCTCGCCGGCCTGCCGGTGTCCGGCCAGGTGCAGCTGTACGACGGGCGCACGGGCGAAGCCTTCGATCGCGAGGTCACGGTCGGCTACATGCACGTGCTCAAGCTGCACCACCTGGTCGACGACAAGATGCACGCGCGCTCGACCGGACCGTACAGCCTGGTCACGCAGCAGCCGCTCGGCGGCAAGGCACAGTTCGGCGGCCAGCGCTTCGGCGAGATGGAGGTCTGGGCGCTGGAAGCCTACGGCGCTGCCTACACGCTGCAGGAGATGCTGACGGTGAAGTCCGACGACATCGCGGGCCGTACGAAGGTGTACGAGAACATTGTGAAGGGCGACCACAAGATCGACGCCGGCATGCCGGAGTCGTTCAACGTGCTGGTGAAGGAAATCCGGTCGCTCGGCATCGACATCGACCTCGAGCGTCATTGACATAGGGCGGAGTAGACAACGATGAAAGCACTACTCGAGCTGTTCAAGCAGGTCCAGCAGGACGAGGAATTCGACGCGATCAAGATCGGGCTCGCGTCGCCGGAGAAAATCCGCTCGTGGTCCTATGGCGAGGTGAAGAAGCCGGAGACGATCAACTACCGGACCTTCAAGCCGGAGCGTGACGGCCTGTTCTGCGCCCGCATCTTCGGGCCGATCAAGGACTACGAATGCGTCTGCGGCAAGTACAAGCGGCTCAAGCACCGCGGCGTGATCTGCGAAAAGTGCGGCGTCGAGGTGACGCTCGCCAAGGTGCGCCGCGAGCGCATGGGCCATATCGAGCTCGCCAGCCCGGTGGCGCACATCTGGTTCCTCAAGTCGCTGCCCAGCCGTCTCGGCCTGGTGCTCGACATGACGCTGCGCGACATCGAGCGCGTGCTGTACTTCGAGGCCTACGTGGTGACCGACCCCGGTCTGACGCCGCTCAAGCGCGCCCAGCTGCTGACCGAGGACGACTACCTGTCCAAAGTCGAGGAGTTCGGCGACGACTTCTCCGCAGCGATGGGCGCCGAGGGCGTGCGCGCGCTGCTGCGCTCGCTCGACATGAACCGCGAGATCGACGGTCTGCGCAAGGACCTCGAGGCGACTTCGTCGGACGCCAAGATCAAGAAGATCGCCAAGCGCCTCAAGGTGCTCGAGGGCTTCAAGGCCTCGAACATCAAGCCCGACTGGATGATCATGGAAGTGCTGCCGGTGCTGCCGCCGGAGCTGCGGCCGCTGGTTCCGCTGGACGGCGGGCGCTTCGCCACCAGCGACCTGAATGATCTCTACCGGCGCGTGATCAACCGCAACAACCGTCTCAAGCGGCTGCTCGAGCTGAAGGCGCCGGAAATCATCGTGCGCAACGAGAAGCGCATGCTGCAGGAGGCGGTGGATTCGCTGCTCGACAACGGCCGCCGCGGCAAGGCGATGACCGGTGCCAACAAGCGCCCGCTCAAGTCGCTCGCCGACATGATCAAGGGCAAGGGCGGGCGCTTCCGCCAGAACCTGCTCGGCAAGCGGGTGGACTACTCGGGACGTTCGGTGATCGTCGTGGGCCCGCAGCTGAAGCTGCATCAGTGCGGTCTGCCGAAGAAGATGGCGCTCGAATTGTTCAAGCCCTACATCTTCAACAAGCTCGAGCTGCTGGGGCTGGCGACGACCATCAAGGCCGCCAAGCGCCTGGTCGAGCAGGAGGTGCCGGAGGTCTGGGACATTCTCGAGGAAGTGATCCGCGAGCACCCGGTGATGCTGAACCGCGCGCCGACCCTGCACCGTCTCGGCATCCAGGCCTTCGAGCCGGTGCTGATCGAAGGCAAGGCCATCCAGCTGCATCCGCTGGTCTGCGCGGCGTTCAACGCGGACTTCGACGGCGACCAGATGGCCGTACACGTGCCGCTGTCCCTCGAGGCGCAGATGGAGGCGCGCACGTTGATGCTTGCGTCGAACAATGTGCTCTCGCCGGCGAACGGCGAGCCGATCATCGTTCCCTCGCAGGACATCGTGCTCGGGCTGTACTACGCCACGCGCGAGCGCATCAACGCCAAGGGCGAAGGCATGTCGTTTTCCGACCTCGCCGAGGCGCGGCGCGCCTACGACTCGCGCCAAGCCGAGCTGCACGCCAACGTCTGGGTGAGGATCCGCGAGATTGACGTCGCCGACGACGGCGAGCACAGCGAGCGGATCAAGCGCTATCGCACGACGGTGGGTCGCGCGCTGCTGTCCGAGATTCTGCCGCCGGGCCTTTCGTTCGAGCTGCTCAACCGGCCGCTGAAGAAGAAGGAGATCTCCCGCCTGATCAACATCGCGTTCCGCCGGTGCGGGCTGCGCGAGACGGTGATTTTCGCCGACAAGCTGATGAACGCGGGCTTCTCCTATGCAACCACCGCCGGCATTTCCTTTGGCGCGCATGACATGCGGGTGCCGTCGCAGAAGCACGAGCTCATCCAGGCTGCCGAGTCCGAGGTCAAGGAAATCGAGAACCAGTACACCTCGGGTCTGGTCACGCAAGGCGAGCGCTACAACAAGGTGGTCGACATCTGGTCGCGCTGCGGTGACCAGGTCGGCAAGGTGATGCTCGACCAGCTCGGCTCGGAAGAGACGGTCGACCGCAACGGCAAGAAGGTGAGGGAAGAAGCCTTCAACTCGATCTACATGATGGCCGACTCCGGTGCGCGCGGCTCGGCGGCGCAGATCCGGCAGCTCGCCGGCATGCGTGGCCTGATGGCGAAGCCCGACGGCTCGATCATCGAGACGCCGATCACCGCGAACTTCCGCGAAGGCCTGAACGTGCTGCAGTACTTCATCTCGACGCACGGCGCCCGCAAGGGCCTGGCGGACACCGCGCTGAAGACCGCGAACTCGGGCTACCTCACGCGCCGCCTGGTCGACGTCACGCAGGACCTGGTGGTGACCGAGGACGATTGCGGCACGCAGGACGGCATCGTGATGCGCGCGCTGATCGAAGGCGGCGAGGTGGTCGAGCCGCTGCGCGAGCGGATTCTGGGACGCGTGCTGGCCACGGAGCTGGTGCACCCGGACACCCAGGACGAGCTCTATGTCGCGGGCACGCTGCTCGAGGAGGATCACGTCGAAAAGATCGAGGAACTCGGCATCGACGAGGTGAAGGTGCGCACCCCGCTCACCTGCAGCACCCGCTGGGGCGTGTGTGCGCACTGCTACGGCCGCGATCTGGGCCGTGGCTCGCTCGTCAACGTCGGCGAGGCGATCGGCGTGATCGCCGCGCAGTCGATCGGCGAGCCGGGGACCCAGCTCACGATGCGGACCTTCCACATCGGTGGTGCTGCATCGCGGACCGCGGTGCAGAGCCATGTCGAGGCGAAGTCCAATGGCACGGTGCGCTTCAACCCGGCGATGCGTTATCTGAGCAACGCCAAAGGGGACAAAGTCGTAATTTCGCGCTCGGGTGAGATCGTCGTCGCCGACGATGCCGGCCGCGAGCGCGAGCGGCACAAGGTGCCCTACGGCGCCACCCTGCACGCCGCCGATGGTGATACGGCCAAGGCGGGCAAGGCGCTTGCCAACTGGGATCCGCACCACCGGCCGATCATCTCCGAGTACGCGGGCACGGTGCGTCTGGAGGCGGTCGAGGATGGCGTCACCGTTGCGAAGCAGATCGACGACGTGACCGGCCTGTCGACGATGGTGGTGATCGATGCCAAGCGGCGCGGAACCACTGCGGCGAAGGGCCAGCGTCCTTCGGTCAAGCTCATCAACGAGGCGGGCGACGAGGTCAAGATCGCCGGCACCGACCACGCGGTGAACATCAGCTTCCCGGTGGGCGCGGTGATCGCCGTGCGCGACGGGCAGCAGGTCACGGTCGGCGATGTGCTGGCGCGGATTCCGCAGGAAGTTTCGAAGACGCGCGACATCACGGGTGGTCTGCCACGGGTCGCGGAGCTGTTCGAGGCGCGCAGTCCGAAAGACGCGGGCATGCTCGCGGAAGTCACCGGCACGGTCAGCTTCGGCAAGGAAACCAAAGGCAAACAGCGTTTGGTCATCCGCGACGTGGATGGCGTCGAGCACGAGTACCTGATCTCGAAAGACAAGCACGTGCTGGTGCACGACGGGCAGGTCGTCAACAAGGGCGAGCTGATCGTCGACGGCGCGGTGGATGCGCACGACCTGCTCCGTCTGCTCGGCGTGCAGGCGCTGGCGCGCTACATCATCGACGAGGTGCAGGACGTCTACCGCCTGCAGGGCGTGAAGATCAACGACAAGCACATCGAGGTGATCGTTCGCCAGATGCTGCGCCGGGTGCAGATCGACGATCCGGGCGACACGCGCTTCATTCAGGGCGAGCAGGTCGAGCGTGCGGACGTTCTGGTCGAAAACGAAAAGGTGGAAGCCGAGGGCAAGAAGCCGGCAGCCTATCTCTACATGCTGCTCGGCATCACCAAGGCCTCGCTGTCGACCGACTCGTTCATCTCGGCGGCTTCGTTCCAGGAAACCACTCGGGTGCTCACCGAGGCGGCGATCATGGGCAAGCGCGACGAGCTGCGCGGACTGAAGGAAAACGTGATCGTCGGCCGCCTGATTCCGGCGGGCACCGGTCTCGCGTACCACAACATCCGCAAGGCGCAGGCCGAGGAACCCCCTCTCGAAATGCTCCCCGCGGGCGAGGAAGCGCCCGCCGCGGAGGCGACCGAGGGCGCAGCGGGCGGCGGTTAAGCCGCTCGGCGCGCTGCAGTCGCTGGAGGGGCGCCCGCGGGCGCCTCTTTTTTTGGCGTTGCCGGGGCGTATGGGCGTATGCGCGCGCTGTGCTACCGTTCAAGCATATGAAAGGACCGACGATTCCACCCGCTGCTGGACGCGTCGTGGTGCGCGACGCACAGCCGGCGGATCTCGCCGCGATTCAGGCCATCTACGCGCATCACGTTCAACAGGGACTGGCGTCGTTCGAAGAACAGGCGCCCGATGTGGATGAGATGCGCCGGCGCTTCGACGACATCGTTGCGCGAGGGCTGCCGTATTTGGTCGGCTGCATCGGCGAGGCGGTCGCCGGCTACGGCTATTGCGCACCGTACCGGGCGCGCTCGGCCTACCGCTACGTGCTGGAGGATTCAGTCTACGTGGATCCCGCAGTGCAGCGTCGCGGCACCGGCCGTGCGCTGCTCGCCGCGCTGATCGAGCGCTGCACTGCGCTCGGCTACCGGCAGCTGATCGCGGTGATCGGCGACAGCGCGCACGCGCCTTCGATCGGCGTGCACGCGGACGCAGGGTTCCTGCGCGTCGGCACCATGCGCTCGGTCGGCTTCAAGTTCGGCCGCTGGGTCGACACCGTGATCATGCAGCGCTCGCTGGGCGCGGGCGACGGCTCGAAACCGGGGTCAGACCCCAAGGCGGCGCGCGACTAGCGACTATTTCAGCGCGAGCGCGATCCCGCTTGCGACGAGCATCACCGCCACCACCTTCTGGAATCGCGCGTCGGACAGGCGCTGGTGCACGCGCTCACCGACCAGCATGCCGAGGACCATGAGCGGCATGAGCACGACGAGCAGAGCGCCAACGCGCGCGTCGTACAGTCCCAATCCGCCGTAGCCAGCGATGCGCACGATCGCCAGGAGAAACAGCACCGTCGACATCGTCGCCCGGAAACGCGCCCGGCCGAGCTGCAGCGCATCGAGATAGACGGCGAAGAACGGTCCCGCCATGCCGCCGAAGAGCGTTGCGACGACCGCGCCGCTGATTCCGGAGCCGATGACCACCGGCCGCCGCGGCTGCGCGCGCGGCGGCGCATGCGGACGCAGGCTCCACAGGGCATACGCGGCGAGGAATACGCCGAACAGGTTCAGCAGTAGCCGTGATGCAAGCACCGCGAACAGCGTCAGCCCCAGCGCGACGCCGACCAGCGCCCAGCCGAGCAGCGCGACGAGTGCCTTGCGCGAGCTCGCATCGAGATGCCGGCGCTGGTGCCAGGCCTGGCCCGAGGATGCGAAGACCCCCATCGCACTGAGCAGCGGCACCACGACTTCGAACGGCATGACGAAGGCGAGCACGGGAATGATGACGAGCCCCGCGCCGAAGCCCGTGGCCCCGCGCAGTGCGTAACCGGCGAAAACGCCCACCACGCTCAGGGCGAGCCCCCACGGGCCCGAGGCGGTCGCGAGGATTGATGCGAGAGCGTCGTTCACGGGGTCAGACCCCTGTGGATAAGTCTCGAGCGAGAACGTGAATCACGGCCTGCACGACTTATCCACAGGGGTCTGACCCCTTGTCTGCTTGTCTGACCGCCTGGCCTGCGCCATCAGGGCGAGCGCGTACAGGGCTTCGAGCCGCGGGACGGCCACGCCGAGCCGGCGCGCGATGCGCACCACATTGCCGAGGATCGGCTCGATTTCGAGCGGCCTTCCGGCGCGCCAGTCCTGGCCCATGCTCGAGACGATGTCGGGCAGCGTGCGCGTACCGGCGATCTGTTTTTCGACGGTATCCGGCGCGAGCGGGTGGCCGTCCGCAGCCGCAGTCGCGCACACTTCACCGATTGCGCCCCGCACGAACGCGGTCTGCGGCTCGCCCGACAGAATGGCTCGGGTCCCGAGCCCCCCGAGCGCGGAGATCGGGTTGTACACCGCGTTCCAGGCGCACTTCTTCCAGCGCTCGCCGGTGATGTCGTCGCTCACCACTGCGCTCGCGCCACCGGTTTTGAGCTGCGCCGCGAGCCGATCGGCTGGGGCACGCGCTGCACCCCGCGGCCAGGGTCCGAGGATCAGTCGCGTGAATTTCGAGTTGTGCACGATGTGCGTGGGCGACGTGCGGCTCGCGGCCGCATAGGCCACGCAGGAGATGAGTGCCCGGTCCGGGTAGGCCGCTGCGACCTCGTCCTCGATCGCGATGCCGTTCTGGATCAGCACGATCGCGGGCTTTCCCTTGCGGTAGGGCTTCAGCAGTTCGACGCGGTCGGTTCCGGGCACGAGTTTCAATGCCAGCAGCACGTAGTCGAGCGGCGTATCGAGCGTCTCGCCTGCACGGAGTGCGCGCTGCGGCTTGAACGACAAGTCGCCGAGCGAACTGTCAATGCGGTAACCGTCGCGCCGGATATCGTCGATTCCGGAGCGCGCGACGACCGAGACGGTGCAGCCCGCGCGCGCCAGCACCGCGCCGTAAAATGCGCCGAGCGCGCCCGCGCCCAGCACCAGAACGCGACAAGGCGTCTCAGCCATCGCCGACGGTGACGACCACCTTGCCTTTCACTTTGCGCGCCGCCATCAGCGCGATCGCCTCGGGTGCGCGCTCCAGCGGATAGCGATCGGTGATATGCGGCTTGAGCTTGCCCTGCACGAACCAGTCCATCAGCTCGCGCACCGAGGCGGCGAACTCTGCGGGCGTGCGCCGCGTCCACTCGCCCCAGTACACGCCGACGATCGAGCGCTCCATGAGTAGCGGCAGGTTGAGCGGTATCTTCGGAATCTCGCCGGCGGCGAAGCCGATCACCAGGAAACGCGCGCGCCAGGCCGAGGAGCGCAGCGCCGCCTCGGCATACGCGCCGCCGACCGGGTCGTAAATGATGTCGACGCCATGGCCGCCGGTGAGGGTCTTGATGCGCTCGCGCAAGTCCTCGCGCGAATAGTCGATCGTCTCATCTGCGCCGTGCGCGCGGCACACGGCGAGCTTGTCCTCGCTCGAGGCGCAGGCGATGACGCACAGGCCGAGGATCTTGCCGATCTCGATCGCGGCGATGCCGACGCCGCCGGCGGCGCCCAGCACCAGCAGCGTCTCGCCCGGCTTCGGCGTGGCACGGTTGCGCAGCGCGTGATGCGATGTGCCGTAGGTGAGGAGAAAGGCGGCACCGGTGGCGAAATCCATCGCATCCGGCATCGGCACGAGACGCGTGGCCTGCACCCGGCACTCCTCGGCGAACGCGCCGTAGCTGCTGAAGGCGATCACGCGATCGCCGGGTTTCACGTTTTTCACGCCTTCGCCCACCGACTTGACGACGCCCGCCATCTCGCTGCCGGGAGAAAACGGCAGCGTCGGCTTCACCTGATACTTGTTCTGGATGACGAGTACATCGGGGAAATTGACGCTCGCTGCCTTGACCGCGACGACGACTTCGCCCGTACCCGGCTGCGGCGCGGGCACTTCGTCGATGACCAGGGATTCGGGTGGCCCGAAGGTTTTGCAGACGACGGCTTTCATGATTCGGTCTCGCGGCTCGATACGAAGGAGGGCGGATGATAGCCCGCGCGCGTAGAATGCGTCCCGTTTCCCCGCGAAAGCGCTGCCATGAACGAATTCATCCTGCATCACTATCCCGCCTCGCCCTACGCAGAGAAGATCCGCCTGATGCTCGGCTTCAAGGGGCTGAGGTGGAAGTCGGTCATCATTCCGGTGATGATGCCGAAGCCGGACGTGATCGCGCTCACCGGCGGCTACCGGCGCACGCCGCTGCTGCAGATCGGCGCCGATGTCTACTGCGATACGGCGCGCATCGCGCTCGAGCTCGAGCGACGCGCACCGTCGCCGACGCTCAATCCCTTCGGCGACACGTTCGCGGTGCAGGCGATGTCGTCACTGGCCGAGAGCGCGCTGTTCAACACCGCGGTGCCGATCGCGTTCCAGCCGGACAACATCAAGATCTTCTTTCCGGACGCGAAGCCCGATTTCCTGCCGTCGTTCGGTGCCGACCGCGTCGCCATGCGCAAGGGCGGCACGGTACGTCGCGGTCCGCTTGGCGAGAGCAAATCGGTGTTCGTCTATCTGGCGCAGAAGCTCGAGAATCAGTTCGCCGACGGACGCGTCTTTCTGCTCGGCAATGCGCCCTGTACGGCGGACTTTTCCGTGTATCACACGGTGTGGCCGGTCGGGCGTGTGCCGGCCCTCGCGGCCCTGTTGAAGCCGATGCCCAGGCTCATTGCCTGGATGGCGCGCATGCAGGCGATCGGCCACGGCAAATCGACCACGCTGTCGAGCAGCCAGGCACTCGAAATCTCGAAAGCGGCCAAGCCTGCGCCGATCAAGGGCGCGCAGGCCTATGAGACGGACGGCGCCGCGCTGGGCGATACGGTCGAGGTGATGCCGGTCGACTACGCGCTCGATCCGGTGCGCGGCGAGCTGCTCAACGCCACGACCGACGAGATCGCGGTGCGCCGCAGCGATCCGCGCGCGGGAACCGTGGTCGTGCACTTCCCGCGCATGGGTTTTCAGCTGCAGAAGGCGGGATGATCCCTTGCGCTGGGCCTAGCGGTTGACCTGCCCACCGTCGATGGTCAGCATGCAGCCGCTGGTGTAGGACGAGCGCGGCGAGGCGAAGAAGGCGACCGTCCAGGCGACTTCCTCGGGCGTGCCCGGGCGGTCGAACGACATGCCCTTGAACAGCTCCTCGTAGCGCGCGGCGTCGCCGAGCTGCGTCTGCGCCATCTGCTTGTAGAGCCCCACCAGGCGGTCCGTCGCGATCGGGCCCGGGTTGACGCCGAGCACGCGCACGCCGTCGGCATGCGATGCGCCGCCGAGCGCGCGGGTAAAGGCGCCGAGAGCGGCATTGCCGGTACTGCCGGTGATGTAGGCGGCGTTCATCTTTTCCCCGGCGCTGCCCACGACGTTGACGATCACGCCGCTGCCGCGCGCCTTCATCTGCGCGTACACCTGGCGCGACAGGTTGATGTAGCCGAACACTTTGAGGTCCCAGGCCCGCCGCCAGGTCTCTTCATCCACCCGCAGCAGGTCGCCGCCCGGGATCGCCCCGGCGTTGTTGACGAGGATGTCGAGTGGGCCTGCCCAGGTCGCGACCTCCTCGGCGGCGCCGCGCTGCGAAAGGTCGGCCGCCTTCCACTGTGCCTCCACGCCGTGGCGGCTGCGGATCTCCTGCGCCGCGGACTCGAGGGCCTCGGCGGTACGCGAGACGATGCGTACGCTGCAGCCTTCGGCTGCAAGCACCTCGGCGCAGGCACGGCCGATCCCTTTCGATGCGCCGGTAATCAGGGCGCGCTTTCCCTTCAGTTCCAGATCCATGAAACGGGCCTCCTCTGGGCAATGTTTCTTGCTAGTCTTGCAGGCCCGCGGCCCTTGCCGCAATCCGCAGAACTCAGCAACCGACGGAAAGATACCGTATGTCCTACGTCACCACCGACGACGGCGTAAAGCTGTACACCGAGGAGACCGGCGGCGGCACGCCGATCGTGTTCGTCCACGAGTTCGCCGGCGACTGCCGCAGCTGGGAGCCGCAGGTACGGCATTTCTCGCGCCGCTACCGCTGCATCACCTACAACGCGCGCGGCTATCCGCCCTCCGACGTACCCGAGGACGTTGAGCGCTACTCGCAGGCGCGCGCGCGCGACGACGTGCGCTGCGTGCTCGACGGCCTCAAGATCGAGCGTGCGCACATCGTCGGTCTGTCGATGGGCGCATTCGCGACGCTGCACTTCGGCATGGCCTACGGCGCGCGCGCACTGTCGCTCACGATCGCAGGGGGTGCCTACGGCGCCCATCCGGCGCACTACCGCGACTTCCAGAAGGCAAGCGCCGACAACGCCGCGCAGATCCTGGAAAAGGGCATGGACCATTTTGCCGCGACCTACGGGCATGGCCCGACCCGCGTGCAGCTGCAGAACAAGGACCCGCGCGGCTTCGCCGAGTACATCAGGCAGTTCAGCGAGCACTCGGCGCTCGGCTCGGCGAACACGATGCGTGGCTACCAGGGCAGGCGCCCGTCGATCTACGACCTTACCGCCGAGATGCAGGCGATCGAGGCGCCGACGCTGATCATGCTCGGCGACGAGGAGGAGCCGGCACTCGAGGCCAACCTGCTGATGAAACGCTGCATCCGCACGGCGGGCCTTGCGGTGCTGCCGAACAGCGGCCATGGCATCAATCTGGAAGAGCCGGCGCTCTTCAATCGGCTGCTCGAGAGCTTCCTGCATCAGGTGGAGTCGGGGCGTTGGATGCCGCGCGATCCGCGCGCGGCGCCGGCCTCGATCTGGGGGCTGTCCGGAAAGCCGAAAGGCGTGGCATGAGGCTCGACACGCTGAAGATCCGCGCACTGCGCGCGCGTGCCGTGGCGGTGCCGATGAAGCGGCCCCTGGCGACCGCAACCGGCGCAGTCACCATCGCGCCGCTGCTGCTGCTCGATCTGGAAACCGACGGCGGTATCACGGGGCGGTCCTACCTGTTCGGCATCGGCCAGCCGCATCTCAAGCCGATGGCCGCGCTGGTCGAGGTCATGGCTGCCATGATCAAGGGCGACACGCTGGCGCCGTTGGCCATCGAACAGAAGCTGCGCGCGAAGTACACGCTCCTCGGCGTGCACAACATCGTGCTGTTTGCCATGTCGGGCATCGACATGGCGGCCTGGGATGCGCTTGGCCAGGCGCTCGGCCAGCCGGTCGTGCGGCTGCTGGGCGGTACGCCGCGCCCGGTGGCTGCGTATAACTCCAAGGGCCTTGGCATCCAGCCGCTGAAACCCCTGCTGAAGGAAGCCAAGACGCTGGTCGCCGAGGGCTTCTCGGCGGTGAAGCTGCGCCTCGGCCGCGCTACGGCGAAGGAGGACATCGAGGCACTGCGCGCAGTCAAGAAGGCGATCGGACCGAAGGTCACACTGATGACCGACTTCAACCAGGGCCTGAGCGTCGCCGAAGCGATCAAGCGCGGGCGCATGATCGACGACGAAGGCGGCGTGAGCTGGATCGAGGAGCCGGTGCGTGCGGACGATTTCGCCGGCAACGCGAAGGTCGCGCGCGAGGTTGCGACGCCGATCCAGATCGGCGAGAACTTCATGGGGCCCGAGCAGATGGCGCAGGCGCTCGCCGCTGGCGCCTGCGACTACGTCATGCCCGATGCGCAGCGCATCGGTGGCGTCACCGGCTGGATGCGCGCCGCGGCGCTGGCGCAGGCGGCGGGGATCGAGATGTCCAGCCATCTGTTTCCCGAGGCGAGCTGCCACCTGCTCGCCGCGACGCCGACCTGCCACTGGCTCGAGTACGTCGACTGGGCCGACCCGGTGCTGGAAGAGCCGACACGGCTGAAAAACGGCCATGTGCGGGTCCCCGAGCGGCCCGGCTTCGGCATGCGCTGGAACGAGCGCGCGGTAAAGAAATTTCTCATCCGCTGAGGCAGCCGGTCGGTACGCCCCATGGCGACGTTCACGCGACATTTTTCGCACTGGCCACCCTTCGTGCCGAAAACGCTGGCCGTGCCACGTACCAGCGTCTATTACAACCTCGAGGTGAGCGCGACGCGCTACCCGGACAAGGCGGCGATCGACTATTACGGCCGAGAGATTTCCTACACGCAGCTGAGGCGTGACGTCGATGCGCTCGCCGGCTGGCTGCAGCAGCGCTGCGGCGTGAAGAAGGGCGACCGGGTGCTGATCTACGCGCAGAACGGCCCGCACTTCATCGCCGGCTACTACGGCATCCTGCGAGCGGACGCGGTCGTCGTGCCGGTCAACCCGATGAACCTGACCGAGGAGCTCGAGCACTACGTCAAGGACGCCGGCGCGCGCGTACTGGTGACGACACAGGAGCTGGCGCCGCGCGCGACACCGTTGATCGGCCCGGGGCTGCTCGATCATGCGATCGTCGGCGCACATGCCGAGTATCTGCCGCGGGACACCGACCTGCCCTTGCCGGCGTTCGTGCGTGCGCCGGCCGCGATCGCCGAGGCCGACGGCGTAACGCCCTGGTCGACGGTCATGGCGGCAGCGCTCAAGCCGGGTCTGCACCGTGCAGGACCGGATGACCTTGCGGTCATGCCGTACACCTCGGGAACGACGGGCAAGCCGAAGGGCTGCATGCATACGCATTCGACGGTGCTGTCGACGAGCACCGCGTCCTGCCACTGGCGCGGCTCGTCGAGCGGAACCGTGGTGCTCGCGGTGCTGCCGATGTTTCACGTGACCGG
>Ga0209536_100005090_pt1 | contig 20547 bp, 14 predicted proteins | sample DeeMarSeWOR28_12_FD_187461 | JGI IMG/M metagenome (GOLD analysis project Ga0209536, IMG submission 187461) | Marine sediment microbial communities from White Oak River estuary, North Carolina - WOR-2-8_12 (SPAdes) (version 2) | ecosystem: Environmental > Aquatic > Marine > Intertidal zone >... | reverse complement strand
GAGGGCTGGGGATTTTCGATGTAGGGAAGCAGGTCGCCGAAACTTTTCATTTCCTGGGCCTCTTTCAGGATGACCACCTGGTGGGAGGCCATCATGGGGAACCTGCGGGCCAAATCCGACAACTGTCCGGCTTCGGTGTCCTTCCCGTAAAGTATGGTCTGGTTAAAGCTCTGTTCGGCTTCGCTTAGCACCCTGGAGCTGATGTAGGAGCCGATCAGGTCCAGGTAATAGGGTTCATCCCCGAAAAGGAAATAAACTGGTTTATAGACCTTGTTTTTCAGGTCGCCGATCAGTTGCTCGTAGGTCATGGCCAAAACTACTAAAATCTGAGGTGTTTCACCGACTCCCGGTGTTCTATGATCTCATGCAGCGAATCAATACCGATTTCCAGGTGCATCCTGGCATAGTTTTTTGTAACCATCTTATCGCTTGCCTGGGTTTTGACCCCTTCCGGGATCATGGGCTGGTCGGAAACCAGCAGGAGGGCCCCAGTGGGAATCCCGTTGGCGAATCCTACGGTAAAAAGGGTGGCGGTCTCCATATCGATGGCCATGCTTCGTACCTTCCTCAGGTATTTCTTGAATTTATTGTCATGTTCCCAGACCCTTCGGTTGGTGGAATAGACGGTTCCTGTCCAGTAGTCCTTCCCCCGGTTCCGGATGGTACTTGAAACGGCCCGTTGCAGGTTAAAGGAGGGAAGCGCGGGCACCTCGTGGGGCATGTAGTCATCGGAAGTCCCTTCGCCCCGGATGGCTGCAATTGGCAGGATCAGGTCACCCAAAGCATTCTTCTTTTTTAATCCACCGCATTTGCCCAGGAAAAGTACCGCACTGGGTTTGGCAGCAGTCAGCAGGTCCATGACCGTGGCAGCATTGGCGCTGCCCATTCCAAAATTGATCATGCTGATACCGTTGAAAGCGGCCGAAGGCATGGGCACCTTGCGGTCCACCACTTTTGTGTTTCCTATTTCGCAAAACAGGTCCAGGTAATCCTGAAAGTTGGTAAGCAGGATGTATTTCCCCATATCCTTTATGTCAACACCCGTATAACGCGGAAGCCAGTTATCGATGATCTCCTGTTTTGTCTTCATAGGCCTTTATTTCCGTATCCCGGACCGGTTTTTCCTTCGAACTTTCTTACATTGTGGTCCATTGCGAAGATAATCCATTTCATGCGAAAACTGAATCTTCCGGCTTATGATTTCAGGTACAGGACCGTGGGGGGGGTCCATAAGGTGCTGGATGTGTACAGGAAACGCTTTGTAAAGCTCACTCCAGAGGAAGAGGTGCGGCAGCGATTTGCCCGTTACCTGGTGGAGGAGAAGGGATATCCGGCCTCCCTTATTCAGACCGAGTATGCACTGAAAGTAAACAAGCTCTCGCGCAGGTGCGATATTCTGGCACACAAGCCGGCCGGCCATCCTGCCCTTCTGGTGGAGTGCAAGGCGCCGGAGGTCAACATCACTCAGGCTACCTTCGACCAGGCGGCAAGATACAACCTGGCTTTCAGGGTTAGCTACCTGATCGTTACCAATGGAATGAAACACTACTGCTGCCGGATTGATTTTAAGGAGGGGAACATCACTTTTCTCAGTGAAATCCCGGCCTACGAGGAGCTGATCCTCTGATATAGAAACTCATCTTCGTAGCCCTGACCGTTATACAGCCAATCCCTTTTCCTTCCGATTTCCTGGAATCCGGCCTCTTTGAACAAGTTTATGCTGGCTTTATTCCCTGCGGCTATGTTGCAGTAGACCTGGTGGAGGTGCAGCACATCGAAGCAGTAGGAGACCATGGTCTCCAGGGTTTCCCTGGCATAACCCTGCCTTCTGTCCGAAGGATCGGCGATCAGGATGCCCAGGCCCGCACGCCTGTGATGCGGGTCAAAGTCAAAGAGGTCCACTGCACCCACCGGACGGTGATTGCTTTTCAGCTGGATCATAAGTCTGAGCTGCTTTACCTCATAGATGTCCCTCCCTGCATTTTCCAGGTACTGCTTCAGGATATACCTGGAGAAGGGGGTCATGGTACCGCTGACCTGCCAGATGGAAGGTTCATTTTCCCAGAGATATAAAAGGTCCAGGTCCTCCGGTTCGGGTGCCCGAAGAGAAATGTTGCGATTTTCCAGGATTTTCACGCTACTTTTGCTTGTAGGAGATCACCTTATAACTGGATTTTTCACCGGCAAGGGCCTTAAAGGAATCGGTACCGGCATCATAGAGCACCTCGATCTCTTCGCCGGTTTCCGTGTTCACCAGTATGATGGCAAAATCCTTCTGGCTTATTTCGGGACGGTCCACCGCCAGGGTAAGGCCTTCGCTGACGAAATCTTCCGCATCCAGGATCTCCACGTACCAGAGGTCCAGCTTCCCGATGGCCTCATTGGAGAATCGGGTATATAAGGCCTGCATGCCATCGTTGAGAGGTACGTAGAAGGTGTTGTCGCTGGTGGTATTCAAGGGATAGCCGATATTTGTGGGTTGCGACCAGCTGAGATTCTCCTGCAGCTCACAGCGGAATATATCGTATCCGCCCATATTGAAATGACCCTTGGAGGCGAAAATCAGGCGCTCCCCGTTGGGTGTGATAAATACGCAGGTTTCATCATAATCCGTATTGATATCTTCCCCCATGTTCACGGGCTTGCCCCAGGATCCGTCCCGCTGTCTTTCGGAATACCACAGGTCGAGGCCTCCCTCACCGCCGCGCCGGTCACTGGAAAAATAGATTCGTCTTCCATCCGGACTGAAGGAAGCGTGATCTTCGTTAGCGTTGGAGTTAACTTCTCCCTCCAGGGGTTCGGCCGGGCTCCAGACACTGCCGTTAAAATGGCTGATCCAGATATCCGAGTTCCGCTTCCTGTCGGTTTTCACCAGAAGCAGGCTGGTCCCGTCGAAGCTTAAGCCAGCAGGAAGCAGATCACCATCGGAAACGATCTGGGGAGTGATCAGGACAGGGATTCCCCACTGGTTGTTATTCCGGATGGACATATAGACCGCTTCATAAAAAGTCTTGCTGTTGGCCCAGACCATCATCAAGCCATTTCCCGAGATCACTCCATTGTAATCGTCACTGGGACTGTTAATGGGTTCGTTGAAATACATTCCCCGGATCTTGATCTCGGCATCCTTGATGATCTTGGCCCTTTCAATGGCCGTAAGCGCTTCGTCTGTGATCCGCAAATTGTATCTGGAATCAAAATCCTTCAGATCCTTGAAGGTATTCAGGGCCTCCAGGGCTTCATCCATCTGGTTGGTCTTGCTGTAGGCCTCGGCAAGGTAGAACCAGGTGTGGTGGGGGGCCCTTTTTTCCGAGTAACGGTTTTTTTTGTATTTAAGGCTGATATGGCGTGTGGCATCAATGAAATAAGGGATCCCCAACTGTTCCTCTCCCTGGATATTGTTGTAGCACATGCCGATCCAGTACTTGACGTTGGCGTTATTGGGCTCATCCCGGAGAATTTTTTTAAACAGGAACAGGGCCTCCTGGTAATCCTCTTCCTCTTCAAAAAAGAACAGGCCATCATAGAAGTTATCCTCGGCTGTCTGGGCCGCAAGGGTAACAGCGATTGCGCACAAGATTATCGATAAGGACAGTTGTCTCTTCATGAAACCGGGGATTAGAGAACTACTCATCCAACTTCAAATGGTCCGGAATATCCGGTTTTACCATTTCAACGATCACACCCTCTATGAGGCTGACCTTGAATTCGACCCTGCGGTTCAGCATCCTTCCGTCGGGAGCATCCCTGTTATCTCTGGTGGTGTTCCTTGCCACATGCTGACTTTCACTCAAACCGGTCACAATCATACGGTCCTTGGTGATTCCGTTCAGGATCAAGTACTTGAAGACTGCATTCGCACGATTCTCCGAGAGGCGCTGGTTGTACTCATAGGTTCCCAGAGCATCGGTGTGACCGGTAATCTCAATTTTTAAAGCCGGGTGCCTTTCCAGTATGGAACTGAGGATATCCAGCTTATCCATGTCATCCCTGGATAATTCGTAACTCTCAAATTCAAAATATATGGGTCGCAGGTAGTAGCGTTCCGGTACGGCTTCTTCGGGTTCCGGTTCAGGCTCGGGTTCCGTCACGATCTCCTCGGCAAGCTCCTCTTCAGGCTCTTCCGCTTCCCCGTCCAGGGACACGGGGACCGGTGTCTGCTCGCGTCCGATCATCTCAAATTTAAAGAGATCATAATCCGCCAGTTTCCCATGGGTGAAAATATAGGAGTAGTTATCCTCCGCAACACCTTCCGGAGAGAAGGTGTAATCGTCATCCGAGGTGTTCAGCGGATAGCCCAGGTTAACCGGTAATTCGTGCCAGCTGCCGTCATCAAGCAATTCTGAATAAAATGCATCATATCCACCCATGGTGCTGTGCCCCTGGGAACTGAAATAAAGTCGCTTCCCATCGGGACTCATATTGGGTGCATCTTCGTTCAGTATGGTATTTATGCCGGGACCGAGGTTAACAGGTTCTCCCCAGGTGCCATCCTCCAGCTGGTCACTGCGGTAAATATCCATACCGCCTATGGATCCCTTGCGGTTGCTGGAAAAATAGATGGACCTTCCATCGGGCGAATAACATGCATGCCCTTCATAGTACTTGGAATTGATGGGTTTTCCAAGGGATTGGGCCGGGTACCAGCGACCATTATCATAGACGGATTCGTAGATGTTGCTGGTAAACTGATCCGCAACCGCCAGCAACATTTTCTTCCCGTCATACGACAGGCCAACCACATCCATGTTCCCGTCCGATGCCACCGAAGGGGTAATATTCATGGGCCTGCCCCATACATCTCCCTTTTTCTCTGCCACGTATATGCCGTTATAGAAAGGATTCTTTCCCATAAAGGCCATGGTCTGCAGGTCGCCCGACACCTGCATGTTGTACCTGGAAGCGTGGGTCTCCGGTAACTGCCCCAGGTTACCCACACGGATCTCAATGGGACTGGCAGTTCCCACAAGGGCGTTCCCGCAGGCTGCAATCTGCTGGTCCACATAGGCTTTCAGCATGACGTCCTTGGAGTCGATATACCTGGCAAATTCATTGTATTTCTCAATGGCTTTGTCTATTTCCATATTGATCCTGTAAGCGTTCCCAAGGTACAGCAGGGCGTCGGGGGGAGCATTCTCTTCACCAAACCTTCCCAGCTTCACGGAGTTGGAAATGCTCCGTATGGCTTTTTCGAAGTAAGGGATCGATTCGGTTTTCCGTCCGTTAATATTGATCAGGCACTGTCCCATCCGATAATTGAGGTATGCATTGTCCTCATATCCCTTGCTGTAAACCTTACCGAAGGCATACAGGGCTTCTTCATAGTCTTCTTCCATAAAAAAGAACTCGCCGTCATTGAAGTCGACCCTGATGTTCTGGGCAAGCAGAAGCGGTGGCAGAAGACAGAAAGACATTAAAAGAAATAGCCTTCTCATTTCGGGTGGATTTAGCGTGAATACTACAAATTTAAAAATTTAATTGAGAGTACAATAAAAATGGGAAGGCGCCCTCCATGAATGCTGCTTGCTAATCCCCCTGTTTATCCCCTTTTTCACGACGCCTCCTCCCGGCCATCAGGAACCAGAAAAGTCCGGCTAAAACCACTGCCAGGATCCCTATGAGGGGCCATTTCATTTTGCTCGTGCCGGACCCGGGCCTGCTGTACCGGTCCCCGAACAGATCGGTGAGGATCTGCTGTCGCTCTTTCTTGTTCTTTCCCCTTTGCTCCAGTCTGCTGTCCAGCAGCTCCATTAACTGGTCCACCGTATAGATCCCGGATCCCTTAAGATCCATGGATTCAAGGATTTCCTTCACCTCCCCTTCACTTTGCTTCAATAGCTCCTCGTAGAGTTGATACACCTCCAGGGCTTTGCCCAGGCCGTCCAGCATGGCCTTTCTCACATCCTCCGGGGTAAAGCCCTGTTCACCGGAAACTTCCTGCAAATGCATCATAAGCTCTTGGGGACTGGAAATACCTGCGGAATCCAGATCCAGTGCCACCAGGTACTCATGCAGTGCTCCCCCGCTGTTTTCAGTGAGTTTGGCCCTGAGCAGTTGTACATCACCTTCAGAAAGGGTTTCAGAGAGAAGCAGGTCAACATCTTCCCCTGTGTAGCCCTGTTCACCGGCCCGGTCATAAAGATGGGTGATTAGTTCTTCCTGACTTTCAATAAGTTCAGTTTCCGGATCAACTTCCTGCAGGTAATCCTGAAGCTCGCCGTCGGCATAGTTCTGCATTTCATACAGGAGGATCCCCACCGGATCCTCAATGCCCCTTTCGGCCGGACCGGCCTGCGTTTGTTCACCTGCCTGTTCACCGGCAATCTCTCCTGCAGTCTCCCCTGCAGTTTCTCCTGCAGTCTCCCCTGCAGTCTCCCCTGCAGTCTCTCCTGCAGTCTCTCCTGCAGTCTCTCCTGCAGTCTCTCCGGCAGTTTCCTCTGTGTCCCTCTCCCCGGCCACGCTGCCTACCACAAGCAGGCGGTTCCTGTGGATGTTCCCGTCTTCATCGGTCAGTTCCAGTTCCACCTCGCTGCTTCCCGGCAGCGGTACAATCTGCAATTGTGTCCTGCGTCTTTCGGTTACCAGGCTGTCTGTACTGATCAGCACGCCATCCTGGTAGGTCCGCACCACAAGGAGGCTCCCTCTGGGGGCAACAACGGGCACCACAAGGGGTACTCCCGCAGGCTCTTCCACCAGTGTTTCTCTTAATCTGATCTGGCTGTCCTCACCTTCATATATTATCCTTTCACCGGCAGGTCCGGCTTCTTCCTCTTCCAGTGCCAGTATAAGGTCCTCCTCCAGCCGGATCCCCTCTTTATCCGATTCCATTGTTATCCGGAGCGGCCTGATGAGCTCCTCATAACCTTCTCCCGTGAAATGCAGTTCGTAGATCCCCCGTTTCAGCCTTACGGCAAACTCTCCCTCCTCGTCGGGCGTGACATATTCCACCGTTTCGCCGCTTTCGGAATCAACCACATAAATGGTCAAAGGGGAAGCGCCTTCGCTTCCGTCTTCGGTGCGCAGACTGCCGGTGACCATGTAATACCTCGGATTATTTACCGAATAGATGTTCATGAAATAGATATCGTGCCTTCCGATGCCGCGCGGGCTGTATATGGAATAATAAGCGTTATTTCCATTATTAAATGCCTGGAAGTACAGGTCATCGTCCGTTGTGTTTATGGGATAGCCCATGTTGACGGGTTCGGCCCAGGTGCCGTCGGCCATCTTTTTGGCATAGAAAATGTCATAGCCACCCATATTGTAGTGGCCGTAGGAGCTGAAATACAGTGTTTGTCCGTCTTCACTGATGTAAGGGGACTCCTCATTGTAACGGGTGTTAATGGTGTTACCCAGATTAACGGGGATCCCCCATTTTCCGTCCTCCTGTTTTTCAGACACGTAGATATCCAGACCTCCATAGCCTCCCTTCCGGTTGCTGGTGAAATAAAGGCTCTGCCCGTCTTTGCTGAAACAGGCATGGGATTCCCAGTACTTGGTGCAGATGTTTTCACCCATTTTGGTGGCCGGCGTCCACAGGCCGTCCACCATCCGGCTGTAATACAGGTTTCCGATGTAATCGTCATCGTAATAGAGGATCATTTCAGTCCCGTCGTAGGACAGGGCAACGGGGTAAACATCCGAGTCGAAGCCCATCATCTGGGTGATGATCTGCGGATAAGACCAGCCATCCGCGGTTCTCTCCGTATAAAAGGCCCCGTCATAAAAGGGCAGTTCGGTCACAAATGCCATTTTAGTTCCATCGCCCGACACCACGGGGCGGATATCGGGATAACGGGTATTGATGAGCGAGTCAATCAGGAGCAGATCCAGATCCACCGGCATGGTCCTGAGGCGCTGTGCATTTCTACAGGACCTGATCTGGGCCAGGACAAGCTCTTCGTCATACACCGTGTGGTCCATTATTTCCAGAAATTCCTCATAGGATTCGATGGCACGGTCCAGCAGTTCGTTGACCTGGTAGGCATTTCCCAGGTAATATAATACATCCGGCGGGGCGGCCCTTTCCTTTAAGTTGTTCGGTTTGTAATCCGGGTTGATGTTATTGCTGGCCTCGAGCAGGTATCCGATGGCTTTGTCCTTCTGGTAGGGATCCTTCAGGAGGCATATCCCTATCTTGTAGTTGAGGTTGTCATTGCCCGGATCCGATTCAAGAAGAGATTCGTAGAGGGGGAGTGCATCGGCATATTCTTCAAACAGGAACCAGGATTCTGCGTCCAGAAATACCCTGCGCAGGGAATCTCTTTGCCCAAAAATCAGGACCGGATTCAGGAAAAAACCCAGGAAGGATAATAACAGGACTCTTCTCATACAGAAAGCTATTTCCATAAAATTATCAAAAATTCCATTTATATCTTTCGGAAGTTCCGCGCGATTATTAACAGATCATTGATGAGCCGGTAATCTTTGGAATAGACGATGTTAATCTCGTTAATCCTTTCCGGCGTAAGGCTTTCGGTCGGATGGTGGCTACCCGGATTCAGGATCCCCTGTCTGAGGCGGGGCAGATCGGGTTCTTCCGCCGCATGACCGTCCTCCAGGGCCTGATCCTCATGTTTTTCCGGGTCCGCATGTTTTTCCGGGTCCGCATGTTTTTCCTGATCCGCCGTAAGGTAACCGACCCAGGTACGGAATCCCAGGAGTACCCAGAGGGTGTTCCCCACGCTGTTGAAATGCCCTTTCACAAAGAGGAACCACAGGGGGAAGCTGGAAAGGAGCAGCAAGGAGCTGATCACATCAAACAGCCTTTTTAATCGCCGGTTTGATTCTTTGCCGATGGAATTGACATGAATGGTGTAAAGGTCGCCTGAGGTATCGATGGAGTTGCTTCCGATGATCGAGAGGCTCTCCGGGGGCGCGATCTTAAAGTCCACCGAACTTCCTATCAGCCGGGTCATGATGCTGATGATCCTCCCGGAACCCAGGTCCTTGGAGCAGAATACTATCTCATCCAGCCGGTTTATGGCTGCAATTTCATCGATCTGTTCGATATGGCCCATATAGTCAGGCGGCAACTCCTCATGGGGCCCGACCGGTGAAGGGGAAACCTTGCCAACGATCTCCGGCCGGGCCTGGGCCTCCTGAAGGAGGCGGCTGACCCTGTTTGCCTCTTCTTCCATCCCCACAATGGCCACCCGCTTCTGTCTGTTCAGGTCAATCTGGTAGTCAGCTACTCCTGCCAGGTGAAGGATCAATCTGAAGCCCAGTGTGCCCATGATGGCCCAGAGTGATCCCAGGAAGATCAGCGCCCTGGAATAACGCCACTCCAGAGGCAGCAGGGCGTAAAGGACCAGGATGGCCAGGGTGCCAAGGATATGCCCCCTGAGAAAGGAAAAGAGCCGCATGGGCCTGTCATAAGCCCCTGAATAGTATAGGGATACAAGCCAGATCAGTATGTAGACCGGCACCATGAGCCGGATAAAATCCGAAGGGTAGTAATCCACTGTATGGAAGCGGACCTGTTCCCAGAAGGGGAGCACGAAGAAGTAACCCAGGTATATGATTATACCATCCAGTAAGGGCCTGTATATGCGGCCGGTGAAGCGCTTTGCAAGGGAAAGTGCCGCCCGGAAATAAATGGCCAGATTGATCAGGAAGTTGAATTTCCGGGCCTTTCTGGAGCTGAAATGTTTGGCAGCAAAGATGATCATGGCCTGGTAGAACATCTTTACATAGTTAAGGCTCCCCTTCCTGGTGCTTTCCCCCTTGTAATGTATGATGGTCGTTCCGGGGAAATAGTAATTGAGGTACCCGGCCCGGCTGATCCGGTAGGAGAGGTCGATGTCCTCGCCGTACATGAAAAAGCTTTCATCCAGGTATCCGGTCTTTTCAAGGGTAGCTGAGCGTATGAACATAAAGGCCCCCGCCAGTACATCCACGATATGGGTGCTGTCGGGATCCAGATAGCCCAGATTGTATTTGCCAAAGCGCCTGGAACGCGGAAAAAGTGAGGAGAGTCCGAACATTTTATAGAAGGATACCTCTGGGGTGGGAAGGGAGCGTTTTGATTCGGGCAGGAATGCCCCTTTACCGTCAATCATCTTGACTCCAAGCGCACCGGCATCGGGATGGGATTCCATAAAATCGATGCAGAGGAGAAAGGTATCCTCCTCCACGACCGTATCGGGATTCAGAAGGAGCACGTAGCGGCCCGACGAGCGGGCTATGGCCTGGTTGTTGGCCTTGGAAAACCCGGCATTCTCCCTGTTCTCAATGAGGGTAATCCCCGTGAACTTACGACGCAGCATACCCACGGAACCATCCACCGAATTATTGTCCACCACGAACACCTCAGCCTCATAGCCCGCATCCTTCATCCTTTCAATGGCCCTTTGCACGGCGTGCAGGCATTGCTCAAGAAAGTAGCGGACATTATAGTTGACTATGACTACGGATAAATCCATGGTTTGTAATGGGCACGATTAATGGTATACGTGCCTGCTGTCCAAACGGTTTTGTTTTGGCGCGTAGTATTTCAAAACATATCCAGTTCCACCTGGTTGCGTAGCAGGTCCTCCATATCCTCTCTCTTTCTGATCAGGTAATCCTTTCCCTGGTGTACCAGGACCTCGGCCGGCCGGTACCTGGAATTGTAGTTGGATGACATGGCGTAGCAATAGGCCCCGGCATTTTTAAAGAGCAGGTAGTCGCCTTCCGAGGCTTCGGTGATCTTGCGGTTCCATCCAAAGGTATCGGTTTCGCAAATATATCCCACCACCGTGTAGATCCGGGTTTTACCAGCTGGTTTGCTCACATTGACGATCTCATGGTAGGCATCATAGAACATGGGCCGGATAAAGTGGTTCATACCGGTATCGAGACCCGCAAACACGGTTGAGGTGGTCTGCTTGATCACATTCACCCTTGCCACAAAGGAACCTGCTTCGCTGACCAGGAATTTTCCGGGTTCGAAGATCAGGGTCAGGTCCTTCCCGTACTCCTTGCAGAACTGGTTGAAGCGGGATGAAAGATGCTTTCCCATATCTTCCACGTCCGTGGCGATGTCATCGATGCGGTAGGCAACCTTGAATCCCGATCCGAAGTCGATATAATCAAGCTCCTTGAACTGGCTGGCAGTTTCAAACATGATCTCGGTGGCTCTCAGAAAAACATCGGTATCCACGATATCCGATCCGGTATGCATATGGATGCCTTCCACCTTCATCCTGTTGGTTTCCACAATGCGGTGCACATGGGGCATCTGGTAAATGGAGATCCCGAATTTTGAATCGATATGGCCCGTGGAGATCTTGTGATTGCCCCCGGCCAGCACATGAGGATTAATACGCACACAAACCGGGACCTTTGCTCCGTATTTAACTCCGAATTCCTCCAGGATGGCCAGGTTATCTATGTTGATCCGCACACCCAGCTCCACGGCTTCCTCGATTTCTTCAATGGAGACACAGTTGGGTGTGTAGAGTATGTCCCGCGGGTCAAATCCTGCCTTTAAACCCAGTTCCACTTCCTGCACCGATACAGCATCCAGTCCGGATCCCAAACTCCGGAAAAGCTTCAGCACATTGATGTTGGTCAGTGCCTTGCAGGCATAATGTATCTTTACCCTGGCTCCGGAAAAGGCCCCCGTGATCCGCTCGTACTGCCTGATCATGACCGAGCTGTCATAAATATACAGAGGTGATCCGTGCTTTTGTGCAAGTTTGGTCACAGGGATCCCGTCAATGATATACTGCTTGTTCTTAAGTTCCATGTTTGCTGTTTTTGAAAGTCTCCTCAAAGGAGGTCCGGTTCAGCAGGGAGCGCCCCAGGGTCACCTCGTCCGCGTATTCAAGATCGTCCCCGATGGCCACCCCCCTGGCCAGCGTGGTGATGATTACCGGGTACTCATGGAGTTTTCTGTAAATATAGAAATTGGTGGTATCTCCTTCCATGGTGGTGCTGAGGGCCAGGATCACCTCCCTGCATGCTCCTGATTTCACCTTGGCTTCCAGGGATTCGATGGTCAGATCGGCCGGACCAATGCCATCCATGGGGGAAATGATCCCGCCCAGCACATGGTACACCCCGGTAAACTGCTGGGTATTTTCAATGGACATCACATCGCGGATGGACTCCACCACGCAGATGGTCTGCTTGTCGCGGTAAGGATCGGAGCAAATGTGGCAGACTTCATTGTCCGAGATGTTATGACACTCGCGGCAGGAGATAATCTCCTTTTTCATCCGCAGGATGGTATTCCCGAAATGCTCCACCTCCCTGTCCTCCTTCTTGAGCAGGTGCAATACCAGCCTGAGGGCAGTTTTCCTGCCGATGCCCGGAAGGCTTGCGAATTCCTCAACGGCCTCCTCCAGTAGTTTTGATGAGTAGCTTTGCATGTGGGATCAAAAATAGCACATATAATTTTCATCTTCGAGCGATTTTATTCAAATTTGCCTCTCACGCAAAACCCAAGACCGGAAAGCTCCTTGTCAGCAACACTCATCATATCCATTATTCTGGCCTATTTCCTGCTTCTTCTGATTATCTCGTGGTTCACTGGACGGAAGGCAGGTAACGATGCCTTTTTCCTGGGCGAACGCAAATCGCCCTGGTACGTGGTGGCCTTCGGCATGATCGGGGCATCCCTGTCGGGTGTAACCTTCATCTCCCTGCCGGGGTGGGTGGTGGACAGCCAGTTTTCTTACATGCAGATGGTACTGGGCTACCTGCTGGGTTATGCGGTGATTGCCAATCTGCTGATGCCGCTTTATTACCGCCTGCAGCTGACCAGCATCTATACCTACCTGGAGGAGCGCTTTGGCAGGTCCTCCTATAAAACAGGGGCCTCCTTTTTCCTCCTGTCCCGTATTATCGGCGCTTCATTCAGGCTTTTCCTGGTGGCCAGCGTGCTGCAGCTCACTGTTTTTGAGACCTGGAACATCCCCTTCTACGTGACCGTTGTGGTAACCATCGGCCTGATCTGGCTGTATACCTTCCGGGGGGGCATCAAGACCATCATCTGGACCGATACCCTTCAGACCTTCAGCATGATCACGGCGGTGGTGGTAAGTATCCTGCTCATCACCCGTTCCATGGACCTTTCCCTGGGGGAGATGATCCACCGGGTGGCAGCCGGCGATGATTCCAGGATCTGGTTCTTTGACAACTGGAAAGTGGAGCACCACTTTGTCAAACACCTCCTTAGCGGGGCTTTCATTGCAATTGTCATGACGGGACTGGACCAGGATATGATGCAGAAGAACCTGAGCTGCAGGAATATCAGGGAGGCCAAGAAGAATATGTACGTCATGAGTATTTCACTTCTTCCTGTGAACCTGGTCTTCCTCTTCCTGGGCGCAGTCCTTATCCAGTTTGCATTGTTTCAGGGGATGGCCATACCGGAAACCACGGATAACTTCTTTCCCATGGTGGCCACCGGCGGGTACCTGCCCCAGGTGGTGGGGGTCTTCTTTATACTGGGACTGGTGGCGGCGGCCTACTCCAGCGCCGATTCGGCCCTGACTGCCCTGACCACCTCCTTTACCGTGGATATACTTGAAGGACAACGCTGGGAGGAGATGAAGCTCACCCGCATACGCCGGTGGGTGCATCTGGGGATGTCCGTTGTACTGGGACTGACCATCATGCTTTTCAGAATAATCAATGATGAAAGCGTAATCTCTGCCATATTTCGTATGGCAGGCTACACCTATGGCCCCCTGCTGGGGCTTTATGCATTCGGATTATTTACCCGGCTGCAGGTGCGAGACCGCCTGGTACCCCTGCTGGCCATACTATCGCCCCTGCTTTCCTTTCTCCTGAGTTATTTTTCCGAAGAGCTCTTCAAGGGCTACCAGTTCGGCTTTGAGCTGCTCATTGTGAACGGAGCCATTATGTTCTTTGGCCTGCTGTTGTCAAGCAGAAAGGCTTAGATGATGGCTTCCCCGATGATTTTTTTGGCCAAGGACAGGGCCGCATCAATGCCGGCGGGGTTTTTACCACCTGCGGTGGCGAAAAAGGGCTGTCCGCCTCCGCCGCCCTGGATCTCTTTGGACACCTGGCGGATGATGGCGGAGGCATTGAGATCGTAGCGCTCAATGGCCGCATCGGCCAGCATAATGGCCAGGTGGGCCTTCCCCTCAATTTCGGCACCCACCACCAGGCATACCTTGGGGTATCTGGAGCGTACCTGGAAGGCCAGGTCGCGCAACAGGGCCGGGTTGTCCAGATCCACCCGGGAGGTGACCAGCATGATATCGCCCATCCTTTCCATTTTATTTTCCAGGTTCCTGGCGGTCACGGCCAGCATGTTTTTCTGGAACCTCTCCACCTGTTTGGTCAGTGAAGCATGTTCAGTGAGAACGGACCGGACGGCCTTTACCAGGTCCTTCTGGTTTTCCAGGTCGCCGGCAATCTGTTTCACGATCTCCATGTGTTCATCGATATAGCGTTCCGCCACCTCCCCGGTAATGGCTTCAATGCGCCGGATGCCGGCTGCAATGGAGGATTCCCGGAGGATCCTGAAAATCCCTATCTGTCCGGTTGCCTCCACATGGGTTCCCCCGCAGAGTTCCACCGAATCGCCAAAGCGGATCACCCTGACCGCATCGCCGTATTTTTCGCCGAAAAGAGCCAGGGCACCCATTTCCTCTGCCTTTTGCCTGGGGACGGCGATATGCTCCTCCATTCTGGAGTTCCGGCGGATCATGCGGTTGACCAGGTGCTCCACCTTCCTTAGCTCTTCGTCGCTTACCTTCTGGAAATGGCTGAAATCAAAACGCAGGTAGTCGGGTTCCACCAGCGAACCTTTCTGTTCCACATGCTCGCCCAGCACTTCCCTTAGGGCATGGTGCAAGAGGTGGGTGGCCGTATGGTTGTTGGCCGTCCTGATCCTTCGTTCCCGGTCCACCTTCGCGGTAAACGTGGCGGTGGGATCTTCCGGCAGTTTTTTGGCAATGTGGATGATCAGTTCGTTTTCCTTCCGGGTATCAAGTATCTCCACCTTCTCCCGATCGTTTTCAATGATCCCCTTGTCGCCTACCTGTCCGCCGCTTTCAGCATAAAAGGGGGTGAGGTTGAAGACCAGCTGGTAGAACTCTTTCTTACTGGATACCACTTTCCGGTAACGGGTGATCTTCACTTCCGACGTGAGGGAGCCGTAGCCCACAAATTCTTCGGCATCATGGTCCATCAGGATGGTCCAGTCGCCCGACTCGGTCTCGGCTGCTTTCCTGGCCCGGTTCTTTTGCTTGTCCATCTCAACCTGGAACTCCTCCCGGTTTAAGGTCATTCCCCGTTCGGCAAGGATCAGCTCGGTCAGGTCCAGCGGGAAGCCGAAGGTATCGTAAAGGGTAAAGGCCTCCCTGCCATGAATGCTCTGGCTTTTTTCCTTCCGGGCTTTCTCCACCAGCCGGTCCAGGAGTCCCATCCCCTTTTCCAGGGTGGAGAGGAAGGACTGTTCCTCCTCCCTGATCACACGCTGAATCAGCTTCTTTTGCGCGCCCAGCTCGGGGAAAGCATCACCCATGGTATCCACCAGGCCGGGGACCAGCTCGTGTATAAAGGGCTCATTCCTGTTCAGGTAGGTATAACCATAGCGTACGGCCCTCCGAAGGATCCTCCGGATCACATATCCGGCCTTGTTGTTGGATGGAAGCTGTCCGTCTGCAATGGAGAACGCAATGGCCCTGAGGTGGTCCGCCACCACACGCATGGCCACGTCTGAGGAATGATCAGATCCATAGGATATACCGGACAGGCTGGCGATTTTCCCAATAATGGGCTGAAAAAGATCGGTATCATAGTTGGATTTTTTCTGCTGGATGGCCATGCAGAGCCTTTCAAATCCCATGCCGGTATCCACATGTTTCTCCGGCAGGCTTTCAAGTTCGCCGCTGGCCTTGCGGTTAAACTGGATAAAAACCAGGTTCCAGATCTCGATCACCAGTGGATGATTCCGGTTGACCAGGTCCACTCCGCTTATTTTTTTCCGCTCCGCTTCATCGCGCAGGTCCAGGTGGATCTCGGAGCAGGGTCCGCATGGTCCTGTCTCGCCCATCTCCCAGAAGTTATCTTTTTTGCCACCGTCCAGGATGCGGTAGGGGGGAAGGAACTCCCTCCAGTGATCATATGCTTCCTGGTCGCGTTCCAGCCCCTCCTGGGGATCTCCCTGGAATATGGTGGCATAGATGCGGTCGCTTTCCAGTTTCATGCCTTCTGTGAGGAACTCCCAGGCCCATCCGATGGCTTCTTTTTTAAAATAGTCGCCAAATGACCAGTTCCCCAGCATTTCAAACATGGTATGGTGATAGGTGTCGTGGCCCACTTCTTCCAGGTCGTTGTGCTTGCCGGTAACACGCAGGCATTTCTGGGTATCCGCCACACGGACTTCGGAAGGTTTGCGGGTTCCCAGGAAATAGTCCTTGAACTGGTTCATTCCCGCATTGGTGAACATCAGGGTAGGATCGTTCTTCAGCACCATGGGGGCGGATGGTACAATCTGGTGCTTCTTCTCCCCGAAAAAATCCAGAAATGCCTGTCTGATCTGCTTTGAGGTCATGTTGATAAAATGCAATTTAATTAACAAAAAGGTAACCTGGGTGGGCAAATTTCGTAAATATTACCATTGATGCAGCAAAAAATTAATTTTTTGAACAATGTTTGGGATATTAACAGTCATTGACTATTTTTAGCCCCCATACTGTAGCGGATGTTTGGGAAGAAGTATTATATTAATCCGGAAACTCTTAGGTATGAGCGCGTTAGCTGGACGCGAAAGCAATTGATCCGCTACGTTGGACTCTTTTCCATTGGCCTTATTTCCCTTGCAGTACTGATGAGATTCGGTTTTGAACGCCTTTATCCCACTCCCAGGCAAATTATTTATGAACAAGAAAATAACACCCTGAGGGCTGAATATGCCGCACTGAATTCGGAATTGCAGGAGGTTGAAGCAGAGCTTATGGACCTGAGGAACAGGGACGACAGGTTCTACAGGGCCATTCTGAGCCTGGAACCCTATCCCAGTTCCATCCGCATCGCGGGTACAGGGGGAGCGGTCCGCAACCAGCACCTGAGGAACCTGCGGGAACCCGGAATGGTTCTTACGGTCTCCCAGCGCATAGAGAACATCAGCAACAAAGTGAAGATCCAGTCCACCAGTCTGGACCATGTCTATGAAGAGGCGCTGAATACACAGAAGTTCCTGGCATGCAAGCCTTCCATCAATCCCCTTTCACCTGCCGATCCCTACTGGCTTACCTCCACCTACGGGTATCGCAACGATCCCTTCAGCGGCAAGCGCACGGCGCATCACGGCATAGACCTGGCAGGTCCGCATGGATTGCCCATTCACTGCACGGGCGAGGGAACCGTGATCTTTGCACAGATGAACCGGCACGGCTATGGCAAGGAGGTGGTGGTGGATCACGGATATGGATACACTTCCCGTTATGCACATCTGGGTGACATCTATGTGAAGAAGGGGCAGAAGATTAAGCGCGGTGAAGTGCTCGGGACACTGGGTAACACGGGCAAGTCGACAGGTCCCCATCTGCACTACGAGATCCGGAAGAATGATCGGGCCGTGAATCCTTTTTACTTTTTCTACGAAAATCTAAGTTCAGCAGAGTATGAAATCCTGGCATCCCGGGCCAACTCTCCTGAAGGCCCGTACCAGCCACTGGCATTGAGCCAGAAATAATTCACACAGAGCCGAAAAATATTTCTACTTTTGCACAGAATTGTTGGAACGATCTTGTGAGAATGGAGCAGTCGCAATTTAAATTCAATCCGGAAGACCTTAATTACAATAAGCTGGACGACAGCCTCAGGGCCCGTATATGGCGTATTGTAGTTTATGTGGCAGCCGTGCTGGTGATTGCAGTGCTTCTGAATGTGGTCTATTCGCTGTTTTTCGATACCCCCAGGGAACGCCAGATCCGCCGGGAGAACGAAATGCTCCAGGAACAGTATGAGAGGCTAAGTGAGCGCAAGCAGATGGTGGACACCGTCATGCAGGAGGTGGCGAGGATCGACCGGGATATTTACCGGGTGATATTCGAGACGGAACCGGTGGAGCCCGAGGAACAACAGGCATCCGGACTGACCTACCTGTCCCTTTTGAAAGCACGGGACAAGGATATCGTGGACAATTCAGCCAGGAAACTGGATTCCATGATCGTCCATTTCAAGGAAAGTCAGCCCGCTTATGATATGCTGATGATCAAGGGGGAGAACCGCGCTGCCATGCTGCCGGCCATCCCGGCCATCCAGCCCATTGAGAACCGCGATCTGACCCTGATCGCTTCAGGATTCGGATACCGGATCCATCCCATATACAAGATCCTTAAAATGCATCAGGGAATCGATTTTTCCGCGCCGGTGGGAACCCCTGTTTATGCAACGGGCGATGGTGTGGTCCAGCAGGTTATCCGTTCGGAACGGGGCCTGGGCAACCAGATTGTCATTGAACATGGATTTGGCTACACCACCCTCTATGCCTGCATGGATGAAATGCAGGTCAGGAGCGGACAGGAAGTGAAACGGGGCGATCAGATAGGTACCGTGGGTGACAGCGGCCTGAGTGTGGCCCCGCACCTGCATTACGAAGTGCGGCTTAACGGGGAGCCCATGAATCCGATCAACTATTTTTTCCTGGAACTTTCGCCCGCCGAATATGACCTTCTGATCGTTATTTCAACCAAGTCCGGACAATCTTTTGATTGATCCACTTTTTTTTTATATTGCAGTCCATGGAGAGATTTCGTTTTAACCCTCAAACTCTATCTTACCAGAAAATCGAATTTAGCCAGAGGCAGAAAGCTGTTCGCCTGCTGGTTTTTTTAGGACTGTCTCTCTCCTTTTCGGCAGGTATACTTCTTCTGAGGGACCGGCATTTTAATACCCCCCGCTCCGAGGATCTTATGGCGGTCCAGCAGGATATCACCTACGGTTTGAACCTGATGAACCAGGACCTGGCCCTTTACGAGGACAGGCTGGGCCAGATCGCTTACAATGACGACCATATCTACCGGGTGTATTTCGAAGTGCAGCCCTGGTCCATCCGGAGTGTGGGTGTGGGAGGATCGCCCAGATATGACTGGCTGAAACAGTTCAAATATGAAGAGCTGCTGGAAAAGACCTATACCAGTATGGAACAGGTGGAACGCAAACTTGTGATGCAGTCGACTTCCTACGACGAGATCATTGAACTGGCCTGGGCCAAGGAGGAGTGGATGGCCGCACGGCCCGCCATTCAACCCATCGGGATGAAGGACCTGATACGCTTCGGATCCTCCTTCGGGATGCGGCCGCATCCCATCCTGAAGGTGGTACGGCTCCATGAAGGAATCGACCTGACAGCGAACCGTGGAACCAATATCTATGCCACTGCGGACGGCAAGGTCCTGCAGGCCGGATACCGGGCAGGTGGTTTCGGGAAAAAGGTGCTGATCGATCACGGATACGGGTACCGCACCCTTTACGGTCATTGCGAAGAGGTGCTTGTGGAAGTGGGTCAGAATGTGAAGCGGGGAGAGGTAATAGCCAGGGTGGGCAGCACCGGACTCTCCAAATCGCCCCACCTGCATTACGAGGTCCATGTGAACGGCCACCCGGTGAACCCCATTAATTACTACGCCAACGATCTTTCGGCCGGGGAGTACCAGCGCATGATTGAAATGCTCTCCAACGCCGACCCCTCTTTTGATATTAATTGACATAAAGCATAGATTATGAGATGGATGGCAGGTTTGGCGTTCTTGTCTGCGCTCACTTTGCATGCGCAGGACCCCGCGGGACCTTCCGTGGTCCCGCAGGATACCATTCGGGTACATGGCCCAGTGAAACTGCTCTATCCCATACCCGAATACTGGAGTTTGTATAACATGACCGGGATCCCGGATACTGTGGATCTGTCCCAAATCCTTCCGCAAGATGCACCCCTGCCGGTTCTCACCGATTCCATGCTTTGGGGCCATCTCTACCTGGAGGATTTACCCGAGCAGGAAGCATTGGTGATTGTGGGAACTGGAGATATGATGCTGGGAACCAACTATCCAAAGGAGAGCTACCTTCCGCCCGGAAAGGATTGCAGCCCGATCCTGGAGCCGGTGCACCATGTGCTGCAGTCAGGGGACCTGCTTTTCGGGAACCTGGAGGGCATATTCTGCGGGGAGGGAGGCACACCCAAGAAATGCAGGGACCTGGACAACTGTTATGTATTCAGGATGCCGGATCATTTTTTATCCTGTATCCTGGAAGCGGGATACGATGTACTGAGTGTTGCCAACAACCATGTGAACGATTTTGGTCCGGAAGGCAGGGCATACACCGCTGCTCTGCTGGATTCTGCCGGGGTGGCCTATGCCGGATTCGTGACGCAGCCGTGGGCCCTGTTTGAAAAGGGCGGGGTCAGATACGGTTTTGCCGCCTTTGCCCCCAACCGGGGGACCATGGACATTAAGGATTATGACCTGGCCGCCGGGATCACTGCCAGGCTTGACTCGCTGGCCGATGTGGTAATCATTTCCATGCACGGGGGTGCCGAGGGGAAGGATCACCAGCATGTGGTGCGGGGGGATGAGG
>Ga0209536_100005089_pt1 | contig 20548 bp, 22 predicted proteins | sample DeeMarSeWOR28_12_FD_187461 | JGI IMG/M metagenome (GOLD analysis project Ga0209536, IMG submission 187461) | Marine sediment microbial communities from White Oak River estuary, North Carolina - WOR-2-8_12 (SPAdes) (version 2) | ecosystem: Environmental > Aquatic > Marine > Intertidal zone >... | reverse complement strand
CGGGGCAACCATACTGGCACGTGACATGGTCAATGAACCGTCCAATTATATGACACCGACTGATATGGCGCGGGAAGCCTCTACGGTAGCCGAGACCTACGGAATTGCGGTTGAGATCTTGGAGAAGGAACAGATGGAGGAACTGGGTATGGGGGCGCTCCTGGGGGTAGCCCGGGGTAGTCACCAGCCGCCCAAGTTCATCATTCTCCGCTACAGGGGTCGTGATTCCGATGAGATTGACATAACCCTTGTCGGTAAAGCGATTACGTTTGACTCCGGGGGAATCTCGCTAAAGCCATCGGCAAATATGGGTGAGATGAAAGGTGACATGAGTGGTGGTGCTGCCGTTATCGCAGCCATGGCGGCTATCGGTCAGCTTAAACCGGCTATTAATGTCATGGCGTTGGTACCTGCAACCGAAAATTTGCCCGGTGGCAATGCCCTCAAACCGGCCGATATCCTGACCTCGATGGAAGGTAAAACTATCGAGATTATTTCCACCGATGCTGAAGGACGTCTTATTCTGGCTGATGCCCTTGGGTATGCTCGAAAGCACTGCACCAAACGCATTGTTGACATTGCTACTCTGACCGGCGCCTGCGTGGTCGCTCTTGGCACGGTCACCACCGGCGTCTTTGGTAATAATCAGGAGTTGGTCGATCAGGTAATCGCCGCCGGGACTGAAGCCGGTGAGAAGATGTGGCAGTTGCCGATATTCGATGAGTATAAAGAACAGAACAAGAGCGTGGTTGCCGATATTAAGAATACCGGTGGTCGGGATGCGGGAGCCATTACGGCAGCTTTGTTTGTCGGAGAATTTGCCGGTGATACTCCCTGGGTGCATCTCGATATCGCCGGCACTAATATGATTGATAAAACAAGAAAATATGAGGTAAAAGGGGCTACGGGAGTGCCGGTACGCACTCTGGTCAACCTGGTTATCTCTCTTGCTGGGAAATAAGGTCCAGAGAAGGAGGCATAGTAGGATGAAAATCAGATGGTTGGGACACGCGTCTTTCCTGATTACGGCGGATAACGGGACACGCATTATTACTGACCCCTATATCGTTGGCAACGGTCTCGGATATGGTGAGATAAAAGATGCAGCTGATGTTGTCACCGTAAGCCATGACCACTTTGACCACAATAACGTCGCCTCGGTTGGTGGCGACCCTAAGGTGGTTAAAGAGCCAGCAGAAGCCAGTGGAATCAAGTTTGAGGGTGTGGCTACCCACCACGATGCCAGTGGCGGCAGCGAGCGGGGTAACAACACCATCTTCTGTATGGACATTGATGGAGTCAGGGTCTGTCACCTCGGTGACCTGGGCCATCCGTTGAACGACCAGCAGGTGGCTGATATCGGAAAGGTAGACGTATTACTGGTACCGGTGGGAGGATTTTTTACAATCGATGCTAAGGTTTCCTCCGAGGTATGTGATAAGCTGAATCCCAGGGTCATTATCCCGATGCATTATAAGAATGAGAAGTGTCAATTCCCGATATCCGGCGTCGATGATTTTCTTGAGGGTAAGAGAAGCGTGCGAAAGCTGGATTCCAGTGAGGCTGAGTTTGAGGCCGGAGCACTCCCTGCCGAAACCGAGATTATTGTTCTCAAACCGATGCTCTAGTGAGTGTTACACGTATTTGTGGAGGAAATAAGGCTTGATACTGGAGGCCTCTGATTTTATCTTTAAGGCACCACCGGCGGTGTCACGGGCGCGGCGTGTTTTGATTAAGCCCAGTGCCTCTTACCCGGTGCCGTATCCTGCCAGCACCAGTCGTGATATTTTATCGGTCATCATTGATGGTATCCGGCGGGTGACTGATGCTGATATAGTGCTGCTGGAGGGTGCTCCCGGCGGAGAACCGGTCTACCCGCTGTACCAGGCTCTGGGTTACAATTTCCCGCGGGTGCTGATGCTCGATGTAAAAGACTGTATCTGGGTAGAGGTGGACAACCCTCTGCCCAAACCACTGGCAGTACCAACCTTTTGGGTGCCGAATGTTATACTGTCGAGCGACTACCTGATTAGTGTGTCTCCGCTTAAGGTAGTAAACGGCAAGGGATACCTCAGCATCTGGAATCTGTTATCATTATTACCGAGTCAGAAGTACGGCGGTGATACCCCTGGAAGCTGGGAAGCCTTTCGAGAACTGGGATTGGACCGTGTGGTTACCGACCTCTATTTTACCCTGCCTTTTGACCTGGGAATAATAGAAGCCAAAGAGAAGCTTATCAGATGTGATGGCTCTGTCGACGAGGTGGAGGAATGTGGGAAGGTCTTCATTGGTGACCCTTATCAGGTAGACCGTGAGGCTTCAGAGATACTGGGGCTGAGGACGGACTATCTTGACCTGATACAAATGGCTGAGGTAGGCTTTGACATATAGGACTTCATGATTGGGGAGAGAGGGCCTGTGTATACAGAAGAAGAGACCGAAGAAGTAAATGCTGAACAGGAAGAACCGTGCTGGTCTATTGATATGGACTGGTTTGAGGCACATAATCGCTCTTTGACCGCTCTGGTCAAGGGTAGCATGTGTCCTAAGTGTCGGAAGCGCCTGGATGCTGAAGGAAAGTTAAACTCGCTGGACGACATCCTGACTACTGTCAGGGAATGCTGCGCTACCGAACCGGCCTATATAAGTGGCGAGTTGCCAATCATGGAGAGTGTTTTTCGCCTTTTCCTGGCAAATGGTAATCAACCGCTCGACCTGATTGAGCTGGGGAGGCAACTAAGCGAAAGGCGTGGTGTCGATACCTACCGTACCTCGGTTGAGATACTGTCCCGTCTCCTTAAGAACGACAGGTATTACGGAATCAGGCCGGTCGAACCTTAATTCGGAGAGTGATGTCGGTAACTGAGTATTGTCTCGTTATTCGAGCGAATGCATGTAATCTATCTGGAATAGTATTTTACGCTGAACCCTTTATATTCTCCGGTATACTCTAACCATTCAGTCACTACTCTTTCCACCCTGGCGGCTGGCGGCCCGCTTTCAAGATAGCCAATCAGTATTTTCAGTTGTTCCCTCTCTCCTTCGGCTCGTACCTCGACGGTTCCGCCTGCCAGGTTTTGGGCGTAGCCGGTCAGGCCCAGCTTGGTGGCCCTTCTTGCGGCAAAGGCGCGAAAATAGACTCCCTGGACACGACCGTGCACGATTGCATGAACTGCGGCGGGGTTATCCATTGTTCTACCTCACGATGAGATAAGGGGGAGGGGAGCATAGCCTTTATCTAGCCGGCTGTCCTCACAACATCGAGTACACACACGGCAGACTTCCGGCATCGCCCAGGCTTTCTCTGCCCGGGTTATTGGTTCCCCTGTTAGGCGCATCCGCTGGTAGCTCGCCACCTGAGCTATTCTTCCTCCTCTGCCTCCGGCTCTTTCCTTTCCTTCTTCTTCCTGATTACTTCCACGGGCATAGGCGGTGGCGTGCTCGATATTGATAGCGTCTTTTTGGAATCCTTCTTTGGTTTCTTTGATTCCCGGTGGCGGTAATCACGTCTACCCATAATGCTCCTCCATTGTTGCAGGTGGACTGGCGGTTGCAATCGAAGTTTAACAAACTAATCCTGACGTGTAAAGTCGCCCCGAAATTGTTCTAATATTGCCTGAGCGGCCGCTGTTTCAGCGGCCTTTTTGCTCCTGCCGGAGCCATTGCCCAGCACGGTATCACCCAGCCTCACCTCCACGGTGAACGTTCTGTCATGGTCAGGTCCGGTCGTCTCGACGATATGGTAGGTGGGTCTCTGCTGCTGCCGGGCCTGGAGGAGTTCCTGGAGTTCCGATTTGTAGTTGGCATCGGTACGTCGGGCAAAGGCCTCGGTCATTTCGTCAGCCAATAATTTCTGAATGAAGTCCGTAGCCGTTTCCAGTCCCTGGTCGAGATAGACAGCGCCGATGACGGCTTCTAACGCCCCGGCTAAGTTGGCTGGTTTGTCTCGACCACCAGTGGTATCCTCACCTTTGCCCAGGTAGAGGTAGTTGCCCAGCCCGATGCTCCTGGCTATCCTTGCCAGCGTATCCTTTCTCACCAGCACCGCTCGCAGTCTGGTCATCCGACCTTCGCTGAAGCGGGGAAAATCTCTAAAAAGTCTGGTGGCTACTACCAGATCAAGAACGGCATCGCCGAGGAACTCCAGCCTCTCATTGGGGACCGGGGCGATGGCAGGGTTCTCGTTAGAGAAGGAACCATGAATAAGGGACTCCTTCAGCAGTGATGGGTCATTGAAATCAATACCCAGCGCTTTCTGAACAGTTGCCAGTTCGTCCATAATACCGCTCCCTCTTTGGGTGTTCGCTGGATATGTCCAGCTTAATCAGTCGGGGATGGTATGTCAAATGGTTTGAGCCTGAGGGCTAAGGCTTAATATTGCTCATGACATAATCCTGTGATATAATAGCGGGAGCGCTGGGGAATCGTCTAGCGGTAGGACACATGACTCTGGATCATGTAGGCCAGGTTCGAATCCTGGTTCCCCAGCCAAGGTAATATCATGGTGATATTATTACCTCTCCCCAGTTTCAGCTCTGCATTATAAGGTTATAAATTTCCTATTTTCTATTCCCACACAAGGGAACACTATTACTCAGTATAATGAATGTTCTTCTTTCCGTTGTGTTTTGATATACTTCAACTATGCTTTCGGAAAAACAGCAATTTCAGCTTGAATTACTTCATGATATTTATGCGATATCCGAATCATGTTCCACCAGGACATATATCTGGGGTGGGCTTGCAATGGACATAAACGAAGGCTGCTTTTTAAGGGAACATCATGACGTCGATTGCTTTACGCTAAATCTGCTGGACGTCAGTCATCAAATGGAAGCGCAATTCATCCAGAAAGGTTACTCGGTTACGTTTCTGGATGGAATTGACGTGCTTCAGGTGAAAAAAACTGGGTGCGGAGCTGCATTTAACCGGCTTGAAATTGAAGATGATATTGCGATGTGGAGACATATCGGGAACGAAGGCACGGTATTTTTCCCGCGGAATTGGCTGAGTGACAAGGCCTATGATTTTTATGGTACCGGGATGTTGATTTCAGGTGCTGAATTTGAATACGCAACAAAAGCGAATGTAAAGATGCTTTCACCTGTCTGGGAGTTAAGACAAAAAGATATCGCCTCCCTAGAATATTGGGCAAAGGTACTAAAGAAGAGAAATATCAATCCTGAGAGTATTTTTCATGAAATCCGCAGTGATAATCCGTATTGGAGAAAACGGGGGTATGAGGAATACTAGAGCTGATAATTTCCTGTATATCCTGAATTAGCTCTTTTTTGTCAAATGATAGTTCGGGAACTGTCCCGAGTGGCCAGCCAAGGTAATAATAACCCACTCTTTAGCCTCAGGTTTCTATTGCCCCTCCCACATACTCGATTGTAGAAGAGTCGCCAGGTTAACATCCTTGTTGGTGATCTTGAGTTTACGCCGGATTTTTTCCCGGTGGCGGTTGATGGTAGCCTCGGATACTCCCCGCATTTCAGCGATTTCTTTAGTACGCATTCCATTACGTATCATGTTACAGACGGCGATTTCAGTTGGTGTCATCGAATGGTAGGAAGTAGATAATTGACTGATAAATGGCGATGTGATTTCTTCGAGGTTGGTCTGGAGCATTTCCACATATTTTCTCTGGATGGGGGATAGCTGTAGGGAGAGGGCGTGCAGTATCGGTGTCAAAATTTTATCGACGTTCATTTTTATATCCCGGTGGATTTCCTGTTTCTCCTGCTCTATCCGGGCCAGGACCGTGTGCAGAGCTGTGTTAGCCTCCTGTAGGGCTTTACGCTCCAGAGTCAATTGTTGGTTGGTCTCCTGTAATTCCAGGTCCGCCGATATCCGTGTGGCGATGGTACCGACCTGCTCGGCTATGGCATCCAGTAGAGCACGCTCCTCTTTTAGAAAAGGTCCTTCGTCGGCTGGAGGACATTCTTCCAGATAAAAGATACTGACCTCACCGGCCGGCTCATGATACATATAGATTCGCGACGACTGTCGCCAGTTGGTCACTTTGAATCTATCGCTCGTGTAGGTTTTGCCCTTAAAGAGTATCCGGGCACAGGTTAGTTCCGGATATTGCCATGAATATGGCAGGAAGTTCACGAGCTCCTCAAGAAGACTTTCTAGAGAATATAGATGGCGCTCGGCCAATTGGGAAATGCCATACAGGCAATTCAATTCTTTGATGCGTTCCCGTAAGGCTAACTCGACCCTGCTCGGTTCGGTTTCGGCGGGAAACGGTATCCGCCACAACAGGGCCAGGTCTTTTGAAGGAAACGGCGGATGGCGATTGCTGTCTCCATACGGAGAAGTCTCATTATCATTCTCCATTTAGATTCCTCCTCTGTATGAATAGGTATTAAATAAATACCTATTTTTCATAGGTACTCTGTGTGTATTATTTCCGTATTCACATAATCGATGCTATCACGTACGCTGAATATTATCAAGTGGATTTGCCTATATACATATATACAAAGGAGGTTAACATGCCATCCCAGACGCTCGAGCAAATCCTGGAAGGACGCCGCAGTCAACCGCATCAGCTTATTGAAGTACTCCAGGATGTCCAGGCGAGCCATGGCTATATTTCCGAAGAAGCCATGCAGGTCGTGTCGCAGGGTCTCGGGGTACCGATTATGGAAGTCTACCGGGTAGCCTCTTTCTACACAGCCTTTCGATTAAAACCATCCGGCAAGAACGTTCTCACCATGTGTATGGGTACGGCCTGTCACGTCAGGGGTGCCCGTCTTCTTCTTGACCAGGCTACCGGTCAGCTCGGGGTCGGGCCACGTGAGGTAACCCCTGATGGTCTTTTCTCCGTCGATCATGTCAACTGCCTTGGTGCCTGTGCCTTAGGGCCGATTGTTACGGAAAACGGGACCTATCATCATCACATGACACCCGGTAAGCTCCGTAAACTAATTAATACTCTCAGCCTCCAGAAAGCGGAGGTTCAGTAAAGTGCCCAGACTTAATAGTTTTCGAGAACTGGAACACCTGCGAGAGTCGCTCCGTGGGCAACGACATGTCATCACTACAACGGTGATGGTGTGCGGAGGGACTGGTTGTCAGGCTTCCCAGTCACGAGCGGTCATTGATGCTGTCAAGGACGAGCTTTCAACACAGGGACTGAGTCAGAGCGTACGTCTCTGCATTACCGGGTGCCACGGTTTTTGCGAGCAAGGCCCTGTCATGATAATCGAGCCGGGTAATATATTCTATTGCCACGTTTCACCAGGCGATGCTTTTGAAATCGTTTCGCAGACCGTGGTGAGGGGTGAGGTAATCGAGAGGCTACTTTACACTGACCCGGTTTCAGGAGAAAAAATTCAGACAGAGTCGGAAATTCCCTTTTACCACTCGCAGGACCGACAGGTACTGTCTCAGAACCTCATGGTTGACCCGTGTTCGATTGAGGATTACATTGCGGTTGGCGGATATTCTGCTCTTACCAAAGCACTATATAATAATATGGCCCCGGAGGATATTATCGGCGAGATCAAGTCCTCAGGTCTACGGGGACGTGGTGGTGGTGGCTTCCCAACGGGGCGTAAATGGAGTGAGTGCCGGGAAGCGCCCGGCGACGAAAAGTACGTTATCTGTAACGCGGACGAGGGCGACCCGGGGGCCTATATGGACCGGTGCGTACTGGAGGGCAATCCGCATCTGGTTTTAGAAGGTATGATGATCGGCGCTTGGGCTATCGGCGCTGGCAAGGGATACGTCTACGTTCGTAACGAATATCCACTCGCTGTCGAGCACTCCCGGCTCGCAGTTGAGCAGGCCCGTGAACTCGGTCTCCTCGGTGATAACATTCTTGGTTCGCCTTTCTCGTTCGACGTAGATATCGCCAGGGGCGGTGGGGCGTTCGTCTGTGGAGAATCAACGGCCCTCATGGCTTCCATAGAAGGTAAAGTCGGTGAACCACGAGCTAAGGATGTCCATACTGTGGTTGACGGTCTCTACCACAAACCAACAACCCTCAATAATGTCGAGACCTGGGCCAATGTTCCGTCTATTATCCTTAATGGTTCATCATGGTTTGCCGCTAAGGGCAGTGAGGGGAGTAAGGGCACGAAGATTCTGGCTCTTACCGGCCGCATCAAGAACACCGGCCTGGTTGAGGTGGCCATGGGAACGCCCATAAGTACGGTGATATTTGACATCGGTGGTGGTGCGATTGACGGTAATAAAATTAAGGCGGTCCAGACCGGTGGGCCATCGGGCGGGTGCCTGCCTCTGGACAAGTTCGACCTCCCAGTCGATTTCGATGTCCTGTACGAAGCCGGTTCTATGGTCGGCTCCGGTGGTATGGTAGTAATGGATGAGAGCTCGTGCATGGTAGACGTGGCCAAGTATTTCCTGACCTTCCTGCAGGACGAATCGTGCGGTAAGTGTCTGCCCTGCCGGGTAGGAATTGACCGCATGCTCGAGGTAATCACGGATATCACCGAAGGTCGTGGTAGGCCCGAGCAAATCGACCTTCTTGAGGAGCTGGCTGAAACTGTTTCACAGACCGCCCTGTGTGGGCTGGGCAAGACTGCGCCTAACCCCGTACTGTCTACTTTACGTTACTTCCGTTCGGAATATGAAGCGCATATCAGCGAAAAGAAATGTCCGGCAGGAGTCTGCAAGGCCCTGATCACATACTGGATTGACCCCGACAAGTGCCCTGGCTGTGGAGTCTGTATACAGGGGTGTGCACATCAAGCTATCACTGGCGGCAAACAACAGGTGCATGTCATTGACAATCAGCTTTGTCAGAAATGTGGAATATGCCGAAGTGAGTGTAAGTTTGACGCGATACAAATTATCTGAGAAGACGAGGTAATGAGATGCTACAGCAGGTTAACGTTAATATAGATGGAGCTATCATTCGGGCGACCAGGGGGACCAGCGTTCTCGACGCAGCAGTCGAATACGGCATCTGCATTCCCCATCTATGTCATGTTCCCTATCTCTCTGATATCGGTGCGTGCCGACTGTGCGTTGTTGAGCATGTAGTCAACGGCCGTTCCAATGTCACTGCTTCCTGCACCTTAAATGTGGAGGAGGGTATGGTGATTCGGACCAATACGGACAGAATCCGGAAATTACGCCGTAATCTCGCGGAACTGCTGGTGGCCCAGGCCCCTAACTCCCGTGCTATTCAGGATATCGCGGTACGCTGCGGAGTCAGGCAGGTCAGGTATTCGTTTCGAAACGATGACTGTGTTTTGTGCGGACGCTGCGTGCAAATGTGCACAGAGGTCTGGAAAGCCCGGGCAATCGGCTTTGTCGGACGGGGCAAGGAGCGCCATGTGGACTACCCTTTCAGCGTGCGCCCAGATTTTTGCAAGCAATGCGGCAGCTGTGTGCAGCTTTGCCCTATGACTATCCCTCCTTGTGATGGTCCCATGAAACCCGGGGAGGAATATCTCTGCCTCAAGTGTGAATCGCAGCTTATGCTGGCTGATGAGACACCGGACCACTGCGTGTGGTGCAAGCTGGGCGAGGGCTTTGCCTGCGGACGCTATGTACAGTAGTCATTTCTGCCTGCCGTATCCTTTTTCCTGCAGGTTCTGGATAGTAGTAGTGTCATAATCAGTCAGCACTATGTCCAGACTGAAGGGGAGACAGGTACTCATGGTACACGCCAAACAGTCAGACGTTGAAAGAAAAGGAATCGCTATTCTCAGGGTGCTGAGTGAATCTTCACAGCCCTTGGGTTCAATCACCATCGCCCGTGAGCTGGAGCGCTACGGGATATATCTCAGCGAGCGCGGCGTCCGATACCACTTGAAAGTAGCCGACGAGCATGGATACACGCAGTCCCTCGGCCGTGACGGCCGGATGTTGACTCCACTCGGATTCGAAGAGCTCAAGATAGCAATGGCACCGGAACAGGTGGGTTTTATTTTGGAGAAGCTGGAGCTTCTGGCCTTTCAGACCACATTTGATCCCATCAAGCGGACTGGCCAACTCCCGATAAACACCTCTCTGATTGACAAGGGGAGATTCAAAGAAGCCCTGGCTGTCATGAGGATCGTTATCGAAGCGGGAATCTGCACCAGTGAACTGTTAGCGATCGCTTCCGAGGGGGAGAAGCTGGGTTCGGTAGTTGTCCCTGACGGCAAGATTGGCTTGGCCACTATCTGTAGTGTCGTCGTCAATGGGATAATGCTCAAGGCCGGTATCCCTGTCGCATCACAGTTCGGCGGGGTACTCGAGGTAAGGAGAGCAAAGCCGGAGCGCTTCATTTCGATTATCAACTACGCCGGTACTTCCATTGACCCATCCGAGCAGTACATCCGTGCCGGCATGACCAGCGTAGGTGAGGCCGCCATGACCGGCAAAGGCAGGATACTGGCTAACTTCCGCGAGATCCCCGCCCCGGCACGGTCACTGGCCAGTGAGAAAATCACCGCCCTGAAGGAAGCCGGTATCGGCGGGGTCTATGTTCTGGGTAATACCAGCGAGCCTGTCTGTCAGATTTCGGTGGGGATGAATCGCGTAGGTATGGTACTGCTCGGCGGGCTTAACCCATTGGCAGCCGCCGCCGAGACCGGGATTCACATCGAGAATATCGGGGAAAGCGGCATAATCGACTTCGAACAGTTGACCTCTATTTTTCAGATAAATTAGTGACTCGTAGCTTATGTATACCCTGCTATCCAGGAACGGCTGACGTATTGTCAGATAGACGCTGTCATATTACCTCAGAGTAGCTTAGATTTATCTACTCATTCCCCCTCGAATGTCTCAACTCCCATGCCCCGCCTGTCCATATTTAGTATTAAGCCTCTCAGCAAGTGATGCCCGTCATTTCTTTATGTTTTAGTCTGCCGTCCTGGAGGCCGAGGAGCATTCCGATTATCATTCTGTTCGTCGTTCTTGGGGTCTCCATTGCAGGGGCCCTAGGTACCCTGGGTTATGTGGCCTCCCCTTCCCAAGGGAGGGGAAAGGTTTACTCAGTTTTATATTCTGGGACCGGAGGAGGGTATGGCTGAGGACTATCCTGACCGTGCGGTATTCGGGACAGAGGCAGAGGTGATTGTCACCATTATTAATCAGGAACATGAGATTACAAGCTATCGTATCCAGGTAAAGATAAACGGTGTGGAAGACTCTGAGATGGGCCCGCTGCAACTGGAGCATGGCGAGAAATGGGAAGGAACAGTGTGGTTCAGTATGAATAGAGCAGGGGACAATCAGTTTGTGAAGTTCCTCCTGTACCGGGATGGCGAGAGTGAGCCTTATCTGGAACACCTTTAACTCTGGATTGATGTACGGGGATAAGTTTAAAGAGACTCTGGTTTCGGAATCACCCCCTTTTTTCCGCGGGAAATTCGGGAACTGCCACATGTGGTGTAACTGCGGCGTCTCGCATCTTGTTTATCATAGCTTTCACTGGTATAATGGCTATTGGCTGGGAGTTATGGTAACTCTAGTTTCTTAAGTAACTCGCGTGGTTGCGGATAGGGTTGGATCCTAAGAAGTCCGATACGTCCCCCGGGTGACCAGCCATGTTGATTTAAAACAGAATATCTGTGGCGCATTCGTCTAGCGGTTAGGACACCTCCCTCTCAAGGAGGAGATCACCGGTTCGAATCCGGTATGCGCTACCATACTTGACTTTTATCGAGTGCGTTTCTATAATACGCAAGTTTGGTGGCTTTAAGTCAGTGCCCGGAAAATTGATGCCTGAGTAGCTCAGTTGGTTAGAGCAGCTGTCTTGTAAACAGCAGGTCGTGGGTTCGAATCCCTCCTCAGGCTGGGTTTGATAGTGGTGTTTGGAGGGGTGCCGGAGTGGTTAATCGGAACAGACTGTAAATCTGTCGCCCTTAGGGCTACGCAGGTTCGAATCCTGCCCCCTCCACCAACTTGGACTGTAGTGTATAATTCTGTATAATATTAGAACCGGCGCCCACATAGCTCAGTAGGAAGAGCATACCCTTGGTAAGGGTAAGGTCACCAGTTCGAATCTGGTTGTGGGCTTGGACAAAGAAGGGGGTCTTTAATGGCAAAACAGAAGTTTGAGAGGACTAAGCCACATTGCAATGTAGGTACAATCGGTCATGTCGACCACGGCAAGACAACACTGACTTCAGCAATAACGCTGGTGCTCTCCAAAGCCGGTGTTGGGGCTACTGGCTACCGTTCCTTTGATAGTATCGACAATGCTCCGGAAGAGAAGGCCCGTGGGCTGACGATTGCGATTGCTCACATTGAGTATGAGACAGCCAAGCGGCATTATGCTCATATTGACTGTCCCGGGCATGCCGACTTTATCAAGAACATGATTACCGGTGCCGCTCAGATGGACGGAGCGATTCTGGTAGTGAGTGCACCAGATGGCCCGATGCCCCAGACACGTGAGCATATCCTGCTAGCGTATCAGGTAGAGGTTCCGCGTATGGTTGTCGCTCTTAACAAGGTAGACATGATGGACGATGAGGAACTCCTCGAGCTGGTGGAGATGGAGCTCCGGGAATTGCTCACTAAATATGGTTTCCCCGGTGATGAAATACCGGTAGTGAGAGTGAGTGCCCTCAAGGCATTGGAATGCGGCTGCGGTAAATCCGACTGTGAATGGTGTGGCTCCATTCTGAAACTGATGGACGCTGTCGATGATTATATTCCGGTACCCGTCAGACCCAAAGACCAGCCCTTCTTAATGCAGGTAGAGGACGTGTTCAGTATTAAAGGTCGTGGTACCGTACCTACCGGGAGAGTCGAGAGAGGTGTTATTAAGGTTGGCCAGGAAGTTGAAATCGTTGGTCTGCATCATGAACCACGAAAGGTAGTGGTCACCGGACTCGAGATGTTCCATAAGATGCTCGATGAAGCTGAACCGGGTGATGCTATCGGTGCTCTGCTCAGGGGTGTGGAGCGTACCGATATTGAGCGGGGACAGGTCCTGGCAGCGCCGGGTACTATCAAACCCCACACCTACGCCGAGGGGCAGGTATATGTCCTGAGCAAGGATGAAGGAGGGCGTCATACCCCATTCTTTAATGGCTACCGGCCTCAGTTCTATATAAGGACTACGGATGTTACTGGTTCTATTGAGTTGCCCGAAGGTGTAGAGATGGTTATGCCCGGTGACAACATCACTATGAAAATAAAACTGATTTATCCGGTAGCTCTGGAGACGGGATTACGCTTCGCAATTCGTGAGGGAGGTCGGACGGTAGGGGCCGGTACCTTTACCAAGATTCTCGAATAAAATGGCCAGAAAAACTGAAGCTAGAGTTATTATTCACCTTGCCTGTCCTGAGTGCAAGGAAAGGACGTATACGACTACCAAAAACCGCAGGAATGATTCGCAGCGGCTGGAATTGAATAAGTACTGCCCGCGCTGTCGTGTGCATACCGTTCACCGGGAAGTGAGGTAGTCAGGGGCGAGAAATATGCCGTCTGCTAAACGTTTGAAGACTTCTGCGAAACGTCCCGCTGCTCCTGCCAAGCGGCCTTCCAGGTTCAGGTTTATCGCTGAAACCATTGCCGAAATGAGGAAGGTAACTTGGCTAACCAGACGGGAAGCTGCTTATCTCACCGGTCTCGTTCTACTGGTTACTATCAGCATGGGTATTATTCTTGGGCTGATTGACCTTGGCTTTAGCAGTCTGGTTGAATTGATTCTTCCGGGTACAGGTGGCTAAGGGCACCATGACTCAGAGATGGGTTTGACCTCTTGGTGTATTTATCTGAGCGAGGATGTGTGTGAGCGAAAACGGTAAGGACTGGTTCGTGATTCATACCTACTCCGGATATGAGGAGCGGGTTAAGAAGAATCTGGAACAGCGGATAAAATTCATGGATGCCGATGGAGAGGTCGCCCAGATCATAATACCCACAGAGGATGAGGTAGAGATTCGCGGTGGGCAAAGGCGTACCATATCCAGAAAAATACTTCCGGGGTATATCCTTGTCGAGATGGTCATGTCTGACCAGAGCTGGAATATTGTCCGTAATACCCCCGGTGTTACCGGTTTTGTCAGCAGTGGCGGTAAACCGGTACCTCTGTCTGAAGAGGAAACAGAGAAGATTCTGAAACAGATGCGTGCCGAAACCCCCAAGGTAAAGATCGGCTTTCGGCCCGGACAGAGCGTTCGGGTAACGGATGGCCCTTTTACCGATTTTGTTGGCATTGTGGATGAAATCGGGACCGAGAAGGGTAAGGTCAAGGTGCTCCTCTCCCTTTTCGGGCGTGAAACTCCCGTAGAGCTCGATTTCCTACAGGTAGAGAAACTCTAGATATCTAGGATTGGAGGCAGGGTGGCAAAGAAAATTAAGGCTATAATTAAGCTCCAGATTGAAGCGGGTAAGGCAAACCCAGCACCGCCGGTTGGCCCGGCACTTGGCCAGCACGGGCTCAACATTATGGGCTTCTGTAAGGAATATAACGACCGCACTGCTTCCCAGGCAGGGTCTGTTATCCCGGTAGAGATAACTGCATATGAGGACAATACGTTCACATTCGTCACCAAGACACCACCGACCACTGACCTGTTAAAGAAAGCCCTCGGAGTGGAGAAGGGGTCCGGTACTGCCGGGCGTGAACAGCTAATCAAATTATCGCAGCAGAAACTCCACGAAATAGCCGAGCTAAAGGCTAAGGATTTAAATGCTACCAGTATCGAGGCCGCCGAGAAAATCGTTGCTGGTACGGCAAGAAGTATGGGGATTGAGATAGAGAAGGAATGACTAAACACGGAAAAAGATTCCAGGGAGCATATCAACAGATTGATAGAATGAAGGTCTACTCGCCCGAAGAGGCTGTCGACCTGGCCAAACAAACGGCATCTGCCAAATTCGATGAAACTGTCGAGCTTCATCTCCGTATGGGGCTAGACCCTCGCAATGCCAGCCAGCAGGTTCGTGGTGTGGCCCTTCTTCCGCATGGACTCGGTAAACCGGTTCGTGTCCTGGTTTTTGCCCAGGGTGAAGCTGCTAGGAACGCCGGGCAGGCCGGAGCTGATTATGTCGGTGCTGACGACCTGGCCAAGAAGATAGAGGACGGCTGGGTCGAGTTCGATACGGCGATTGCTACCCCCGACATGATGAGTAAAGTAGGGAAGCTTGGCCGGGTACTGGGGAGAAGGGGACTGATGCCTAATCCCAAGTCCGGCACGGTTGTACCGGCGGAGGACCTGCCCAGAGTGATTGAGGATGCCCGTAAAGGTAGAGTAGAGTTTAAACTGGACAGGACAGCCATTATCCACCTGCCTCTGGGAAAGGTCAGCTTTGATAAGGAAAAGCTGGTAGAAAACCTCTCTGCCATAATTGATGCGGTGATGAAGGCGAAACCCAGTGGTGCCAAGGGACAGTATATTAAGTCAGCTTACCTAACCACAACGATGGGACCGGGCATCAAGCTCGACCTCCGCCCAACCCTAACGCTTGTCTCTGCTTGATATATTCAATACCAGACAGTAAAATAATTTGGGCCATAAAACGTCCCTATATTAGAATCTGGATGGAAAGTACTCAGTAAGGAGGAGACATGGCAGGTATCAAATCATATGGAGCGTATATTCCGTATTACAGGATGCCCCGGAGCGTTATCAGCGCCGCTTGGGGGCGGGGTGGCGGACGCGGCGAGTTAGCAATAGCCGGTTATGACGAAGATTCTGTTAGCATGTCAGTGTCGGCTGCAATCGACTGCCTGAAAGGGACTGACCCACATACGGTTGATGCTGTCTACCTGGCAACTACTACCCCTCCATATCTCGAGAGGCTAAACTCAAACATAGTTTCCAATGCTCTTGATTTTCGCCGTGACGTGCGGAATGCTGATTTTGGTAATTCCCTCAGGGCAGGGGTTTCTGCTCTCATGGCGGCTATAGATGCGGTAAACGGTGGTTCGCTCAATAGTGTTCTGGTAACCGCATCCGACCTCCGTATGGGGACTCCGGGTGGTGAACATGAAAATGCTCTGGGTGATGGTGCTGCTGCCTTCTTGGTGAGCAATGATGCGGTAGCAGTTGAGATTGAAGGTAGTCTCACTTACTCAGATGATCTGGCAGATTACTGGAGAATGGATGGTGATGAGTTCATTCGCTCCTGGGAAGACCGCTTTGGTCGTGATGCCGGTTACAGCCAGATACCCCGTGAAGTGGTCAAGAAACTCCTGGAAAAACTGAACCTGACAACCCAGGACATCAGCAAAGCATGTGTCGCTGGTGCCAATTCCCGGGCACAGACTGGTCTGGCCAGGTCGATGGGATTCGCTCCTGAACAGATACAGGAGTCACAACTTGATGATGTCGGTAATACCGGAGTAGCACATCCCCTGATGGTATTGATTGCGGCACTGGAAGATGCCAAGCCGGGTGAGAGGTTCTTGATGGTCTCGTGGGGTACCGGCTGTGATGCCGTTGTGCTGAAAGCTACTGACCAGATTGAGAAAATCAAGGACAGAAGGGCTATCAAGCGTCACCTTGTTATTAAGGGAACACTTGATAACTATGGAAAGTACATGCGCTGGCGTGACGTCGTACCGACTCAGGTACGTTCGCGTGGGGGCATATCCATGTCAGCCGAGTGGAGAGAACGTAAGCTCGGATTGGCCCTATACGGTGTGAAATGCCTGAAATGTGGCACCATTCAGCTATACATGAGAGGCTCCTCAATGCGTGCCCACATATGTGTCGAATGTCAGGCGAAGGACAGCTTTGAACCTTATCGTTTCGCCGATAAAACAGGCAAGGTTGTCACCTTCAGTCACGACTATCTAGGTGGTGGTATCAACCCACCGATGACGCGGGCTGTGATTGACTTCGAAGGAGGCGGTAGAGGTCTCTTTGACCTGGTTGACCGCGATCCCGAAGAGTGCAAAGTGGGTATGGATGTAGAGATGACCTTCAGAATGACAAGGACAGCGGATAATGCCAAGAGCTACTTCTGGAAAATTAAGCCGGTTAGGGAGTAAAATATAATAAACTGGTAGAATAGGATAATAAGGGAGGAAAGGAAGATGGCAGGAAGTATCAAGGATAGGGTGGCTGTTGCCGGCATGGGATGCAGCAGGTTCGGGGAACGCTGGGATGCCAGTGTCGACGACCTGATTGTGGAGGCTGCCTATGAGGCCTTTGAAGATGCCGGAATAGGACCGGAGGACATCCAGGCTGCCTGGGTAGGCACCGCAACCGGTGGCACCGGTATGACAATATCTGAGCCTCTACGACTCCAGTATATCCCTATTACCAGAGTTGAGAATGCCTGTGCTACCGCTTCGGATGCGTTCCGCAATGCTTGCTACTCTGTCGCCGCCGGTATCTACGACATCGTGCTGGCTATTGGTTGCGACAAGTATAAGGATGGTGGGCTCAGCGGTCTGACCGACGGCTCGATACCTGGCCCCGGCCATGGCCTGATGGCGGCTGCAGCCGGTCCGCCACCGGCGTCATTTGCCATGCTGGCCACGACCTACTTCGACCACTATGGTCTCAGCTATGAAGAAGGCAAGCACATGATAGGCCGGGTCTCCTGGAAGAGCCATGAGAACGGTCGACGACACAAGAAGGCGCACTTCCAGAGAGAAGTTACCATGGATGCGATTCTTAATGCACCGATGGTTGCCTGGCCTCTGGGTCTGTATGACTGCTGTGGTGTCAGTGACGGCGCGGCGGCAGCCATTATCACGACACCGGAGATTGCCAAGAACATGCGCAAGGGCAAAGAGCCGCCCATGTTTGTCAAGGCTTTGCAGATTGCCATGGCACCTAACGATGGTAACTTCAACACCAAGTTCGACTACATGCATGTTGAGGCGACGGTACGGGCAGGCGAGAGGGCTTACACAGAGGCTGGTATAACCAATCCGCGCGAGCAGATAAGTATGGCTGAGGTTCACGACTGCTTCTCAATCACTGAGGCGGTCACAATGGAAGACCTCAAGTTCAGTGAGCGAGGAAAGGTACAGCGGGATATTGAGGATGGCTTCTTTGACCTGGATGGCGGCCTGCCGGTGCAGCCGGATGGCGGCCTGAAGTGTTTCGGTCATCCCATCGGCGCCAGCGGAATCCGGATGCTCTACGAGATGTACAATCAACTTCAGGGCCGGGCAGACCGGATGCTTAATCCGGGGATGCCTTCCCGGCAGATAAAAGACCCCAAGCTGGGCTTGACCCATAACCTGGGTGGTGGTCCGGCTGGTTGTGCTATCTTCGTCGGTATTGTTGGCTTGGAAGGGGTATAGTATAATACCTCTGATGCTATCTGGTTAATACGGGGTTGGTGACTGGTTCAGGTCAGGCCAACCCCTGCCGGGTATAACTGAATAATAATTAGATATCCTGAGACAGTGGGTGCCGGTATTGCGGCTTAATGTTTGCCTGCCGAGGAGAAAGTTTGTAGTAGTTGCCTAAAATGGTAACTACACAACGGATGAATGATAAGTCCTCGTGCGGCAGGCATGAGGACTTTTTCATAGGTGACCAGTGTAGCAGGAGATAAGGAGGTGGGAGCATTTGTCCAGAGAGAAAAAGGCGCAGATTATCGAAGATTTGCAGAGTGAATTCTCCAAGTGTAACATCGCTATCCTGACGGACTATCGGGGACTGTCGAATGCTGAGATAACGGCGCTGCGCCGGAAAATACAGGAGTCGGACGGCGCCTACAAGGTCGTGAAAAATACCCTGGCACGGTTTGCTGCGGAACGGGTGGAGAGACCGGAACTGGCGACTATCTTTGAAGGCCCGGTGGCCATAGCCTTTGGCTATGGTGAAGTCACCCAGATGGCTAAGATAGTGGCCGATTACATTCGGACCTCGGGGACTACGGCCAGTATCAAGGCCGGTTTCCTGTCCGAGCGGGTACTTACTGCCGATGAGGTGAATAGCCTTGCCAGATTGCCGTCGAGGGAGGTCCTGCTAGGCAGGGTTGTCGGCGGGATGAAAAGTCCAATCTGGAGGTTGGTGGGGGTTCTTGCCAGTCCGATGCAGGGGCTGGCCGGGGTATTACAGGCTAGAATTGAACAACTAGAGGGAGCATAGCATGACTGAAGAGAACAAAGAAGTAACACAGGAAGCTGCGGCTGAGGAATCCGTGGCTGAAGAGGCTGTGGTTGCGGAAGCTGCGGCCGTAGAGGTTGCGACCGAAGAGGTCGCGGAAAAGAAAGAGAAAGCAACTAAAGCTAAAGCACCAGCCAAAGCTGAAAAGACAAAGAAGTCCTCATCTCTTGATGGCATAATGGAAACTATCAAGAATATGAGTGTACTTGAACTGGCTGAATTGGTAAAGGCTTTGGAGGAAGAATTCGGCGTTAGTGCGGCTGCACCGGTAGCATTTGCTGCTCAGGCTGGGGCAGGTCCAGCGGATGCGGGCGCTCCCGCGGCAGAAGCCGAGGAACAGACCGCTTTCACCGTTATCCTCAAGGACTTCGGAGCGAATAAGATTAACGTTATCAAAGCGGTGCGTGAAATTACCGCTCTCGGTTTAAAAGAATCCAAAGACCTGGTGGAGAGTGCCCCTACGAATGTGAGGGAGGGGATCGGCAAGGACGAAGCCGCCGGTATGAAGGAAAAACTGGAAGCTGCTGGCGCTACTGTCGAAGTGAAGTAAGACCTTCGCAAAGTCGTGGGAAAGTGTACCTTGTAAATTATCATCGGGTTGGTTGATGATTGTACCCCAGGTGTGCTATCCTACCTCAATGGCCTCCCGGAGGTGAGATATATGGCTTCCAACGGTTGGCTGATACCGGTTGTGCTGGGGGGGGTGTTTATCCTTCTCGGTCTGGGTGCTGTAATCTGGGGTAAACGTGAAGAGAAGAGCTATTACGATGCTCTGGCTACCCGTACCGACCTGCGAGAGTTTTTTGACCGCTGGCCGTTTCGGGCAGAACCCGGAGCCCTGAAAGTCGGTGGCTGGATAGCTGTTGCCGTTGGGCTGGTCATGATAATTGTCGGGGGTATATTTGGACTGATAGGCTGATAGTATTGTAGAAAGCCAGGGTTATTTAAAGTGATTAATAGAAGACCGGTGCCACGTTTATCGACACCGGTCTTCTTTAATGATTAATCTTGTTGTTATTCTATTGCCAGCCGGAGCGTGCACCAGGACGACCAGCCAACGGCAATGGGCCAGCCGGCCAGTTGAAACCGAGAGTCATGGCGGTATTGACGTCTTCGGCGGTGGCGATTCCTTCCTCAACTATCTTCATGGCCTCTCTCCTGGCGGCACCCATGACACGATTCCCGATGAAGCCGGTGTCTCCCGGCACGTCCTTGACACGCACTGGTGTCTTGTCCCAGCTCTTGGAGAGTTCTTCAATCAGGACGATTGTGTCTTCGGTGGTATCGGCTGTATAGATAACCTCTACCAGTTTCATGATGTTGGCCGGACTGAAGAGGTGCATGCCGATGAAATGCTCCTTGCGGTTGGTGGCTGCGGCCAGGTCAGCGATGGTGAAGGTCGAGGTATTGCTGGCAAAAACGGCTTCTTTCTTGACTACATTGTCCATCTCGGCCCACACCTTCAGCTTCAGGGGCTTGTCCTCCAGCCGGCCGGTATCACCACCACCGATTGCCTCGATAATCAGGTCGCA
>Ga0209536_100005088_pt1 | contig 20554 bp, 16 predicted proteins | sample DeeMarSeWOR28_12_FD_187461 | JGI IMG/M metagenome (GOLD analysis project Ga0209536, IMG submission 187461) | Marine sediment microbial communities from White Oak River estuary, North Carolina - WOR-2-8_12 (SPAdes) (version 2) | ecosystem: Environmental > Aquatic > Marine > Intertidal zone >... | reverse complement strand
GACAGGCCCCCAGTCGGCCGCCTGCGCCGCCAGCAGGATTTCGCAGGCGCGGGAGAGTTCGCCGGCACCCGGGCGCATCGATTCGACGATCGGTTTGATCTGCGCCGGATGAATGCTGTACATGCGCAGAAAACCGAACTCCTGCCGGGCGATACGCGCGTCCTCGCGCGGCACGGCCGGATCGTCGAACACCAGACAGGGGTTGTGCGTCGGCACCAGCCCGTTGGCCAGCGCCGCTGCGGCGACCTCGGCCTTGGCGCGTGTCACCAGGCGGTGCTGGAACTGGCCCGGCGATCGCATGGCGGAGGCCGGCACGGCACCGCGGTGATCGCTGACGAAGTCGAGCAGGCCGAACACCAGCGCCTGCAAACCGGGGATGGCGGCAATGTCGAAAATCTCGCGCAGTGCGCTTTGTGTTTCGACCAGCATGTGCACCGGCGGCGGCGCCGTTGCGGCTCTCGCCGCGCGGTTCTGGATGTAGTCGACCGCCTTCGCCGCGTCATCGCGCGACACGGGTTTGGGTACGGTGATGTAGGCGATGTTCGCTCCGGCCTCGCCGATCAGGATGTCGACATCCTCTTTCCAGGCCGGGTGCAGCGGGTCATGGATGCGCACGCCGGCGCGTCTTGCGGTGTTTTCCGGGTCGTTGAGCAGGCGCGCGACCATTGACGCGTGGGCGCGCTCTTCGCCGGCGGGTGCGCCGTCTTCGCAGTCACAGGTGACGTCGAAAACAGCACCGTGTTCGCTCTGCAGCGCAAAGGCCTTGCGGATGAACTTCTCGTTGCCGGCAAAATGCTCGCAGGCGGGCAGGGCGGGGAGCGCCTTTTCCGTCTGAAACAGTACCGTGTCCGGGTGTTGCATGGTGACCTCGCCGCTCAACGCCGCGTTGCCATTTGCATTCCTGTTGACATCCGCGGGCCGCCGTTCAGCCAACAAGATGCTTGATGGCGTCGCGTTCCTCTTCGAGTTCCTTGAGCGTCAGGTTCATTCGTTCGCGGCTGAACGCATCTATTTCCAGGTCTTTGACCATTTCGTACTTGCCTTTGCTGCACGTGACGGGGAAACCGTAGATGATGCCTTCGGGAATGCCGTACGAGCCGTCCGAAGGAATACCCATGGTCGTCCACTTGCCGTTGGTGCCGAGAACCCAGTCGCGGACATGATCAATGGCGGCGTTGGCGGCAGAAGCTGCCGAGGACAGACCGCGCGCCTCGATGATGGCGGCGCCGCGCTTGCCAACGATGGGAATGAACGTCTCGCGGTACCAGGCTTCGTCATTCACCGCCGCGGGTGCCGGCTGGCCGGCGATGGAAGCGAAGCGGTAATCGGGGTACATGGTCGGCGAGTGGTTGCCCCAGACCACGAGTTTCTCGATCGAATCGACCGGTTTGCCGGTCTTGCCGGAAAGTTGCGACAGGGCCCGGTTGTGGTCGAGGCGCAACATTGCGGTGAAGTTCGCGGCGGGCAGGTCGGGGGCGCTTTTCATCGCGATGTAGGCGTTGGTGTTGGCCGGGTTGCCGACGACCAGCACTTTCACGCTGCGGCTGGCGACCTGGTTGAGCGCCTTGCCCTGGACAGTGAAAATTGCGCCGTTGGCCTCCAGCAGGTCCTTGCGCTCCATGCCCTTGCTGCGCGGGCGCGCGCCGACCAGCAGAGCGATATCGGCGTCCTTGAACGCGACTTTGGGATCGTCCGACTGGACAACGCCGGCGAGCAGCGGGAAGGCGCAGTCGTCGAGTTCCATCACGACGCCCTTGAGCGCGTTGAGCGCCGGCGTGATTTCCAACAACTGCAGGATGACCGGCTGGTCGGGTCCGAGCATTTCCCCGGAGGCAATACGAAACAGCAGGCTGTAGCCAATCTGACCGGCAGCGCCAGTCACCGCAACACGAACGGGGGTCTTCATATCAACTCGCTCCCTTGGTGAAATTTTTTCAATGTCGGACTCGCGCATTGAGTCGCGGCGGGGATCGCGCTTGTCGGGATTTAAGCGTCAAGCCGGCAACTTGCATAAGGCCGGCAAGATACTAATGAAACGGGGGGTGAAATGTCAATAATTCTTATATAAGACATAAGAGACATCTTTTGATGGACGCGCTTGTTTTTTTAGGCTTAAAATCGCTACCCATATGAAAGCTGCTACCGCAAGTGCACCGGCCTATCAGCCTTTGTACCGGCAGATCAAGTATTTGATCACCGAATCGCTGGTTTCCGGCGAATGGCGTCCGGGACAGCCCATTCCCAGCGAGATCGAGCTGGCGCAACGTTACAGCGTCAGTCAGGGGACGGTGCGCAAGGCAATCACCGAACTGGCTGACCAGAAGCTGCTCGTTCGCCATCAGGGCAAGGGCACCTTTGTCGCCTCCCATTCCGAGGAACGCACCCGCTTCCCGTTTCTGCGAATACGGCCCGATGCCGGCGATGTGAAGTCGCTGACGGCGTCCTTGCTGGATTTCTGGCGCATCAAGCTCGACGCAAGGTCGGCGGCGCAACTGCAGCAGGACGTGGGTGCCAGCGGCTGGCTGATCCGCCGCCTGCTTTCGCCGGCAGGAACGCCCGCAGTGTACGAGGAAATCCGCCTGCCCACTTCGCTGTTCGAAAGCGTTTCCGAGGCGGTCATCGAAAAGTATGACTGCATGCTCTACAGCATGTACGAGTCGGCCTTCGACGTTCGCATTGTCGGCGTCGAGGAACGTCTCAAGGCGCAGCAAGCCGAAGGCGAAGTAGCTTCGCGCCTCAGCGTCGAGACCGGTTTTCCGTTGCTGGTCATCGACCGGGTCGCCTATACCTATGGCGACCGTCCGGTGGAACTGCGGCGCAGCTACTGCAACACGCGCGAGCATCATTACCGAAACCGCATCCTCTAGCGCGCACACGCTCCGGCCGCGATAACAAGGACCAATAAGCCATGCCCCAGAGTAACCGTCCCAAGTACCTGAACCTCGTGCAGATCCGGCTGCCGCTGCCGGGTCTGGTGTCGATTCTTCACCGGATCAGCGGATTCGGAATGTTCGCGCTGGCCTGGGCAATGTTATGGCTGCTGCAGTCGAGCCTGCAATCGGCCGACGGTTACGCGCAGGCAGCGGGCTTTGCGCAGAGCTGGTTCGGCAAGCTGTTCCTGATCGGTATCGGCTGGGCGTTCATGCATCACTTTTTTGCCGGCTTGCGTTTCCTGTTGCTCGACGCTCATCTGGGCACGGAACTTCAGATCGCGCGGCGCTCGAGCGGCCTGGTGCTGGTACTGGGCATTTTGGGAACGCTGGTGCTGGGGGTGAGTCTATGGTAACGAGGGTGGTAACCGGTGCCCACTACGGGCTGAAAGACTGGCTGGTTCAGCGCGTTACGGCGTTGATCATGGCGGCCTACTCGATATTGTTCGTCGGCGCCATGCTGGTTTGTACTCCGGGCGACTATGACGAATGGCGCGCCGTGTTTTCGCCCCAGTGGATGCGCCTGGCAACGCTGCTGTTCTTTCTCAGCCTGTTCTGGCACGCATGGATCGGCATGCGCGACATCCTGATGGACTATGTGAGTTCGACTGCCGCACGCCTTGGATTGCAGGTCGTCGTGATATTGCTGCTCGTGGCTTACGCCGCATGGGCAGTGCAAATTCTCTGGAGTATCTGATGACGCTTGCGGTAAGGAAGTTCGATGCAGTGATTGTCGGGGCTGGCGGCGCCGGCATGCGGGCATCCCTGCAGCTGGCTGAAGCGGGTTTCAAGGTCGCCGTGCTGTCCAAGGTGTTTCCGACAAGGTCGCACACGGTTGCGGCACAGGGCGGCATCGGCGCCGCGCTTGGCAACATGGGCGAGGACAGCTGGCACTGGCACATGTACGACACGGTCAAGGGGTCCGACTGGCTTGGCGATCAGGACACCATAGAATTCATGTGCCGCGAAGCGCCCCGCAGTGTCATCGAACTGGAACACTTCGGCATGCCGTTCGACCGCAACGAAGACGGCACGGTCTATCAGCGCCCGTTCGGCGGGCACATGCAGAATTTCGGCGCCGGACCGGCGGTACAGCGTTCCTGCTGCGCGGCGGACCGGACTGGCCATGCCATGCTGCACACGCTGTACCAGCGCAACGTCCGCGCCAATACCCATTTCTTTGTCGAATGGATGGCGCTGGACCTGATACGGGATGCAAGCGGGCAGGTCGTAGGCCTGACCGCAATGGAAATGGAATCCGGCGAGGCGGTCGTGTTCCATGCACGCGCGGTGCTGTTCGCCACCGGTGGCGCCGGGCGCGTTTTCGCTTCCAGCACCAACGCCTACATCAACACCGGCGACGGTCTGGGCATGGCGGCACGCGCCGGCATCCCGCTCGAAGACATGGAGTTCTGGCAGTTTCACCCGACCGGGGTGGCCGGGGCAGGCGTACTGATCACCGAAGGCGTGCGCGGCGAGGGCGGTTACCTGTTGAACAAGGACGGCGAGCGTTTCATGGAGCGTTATGCGCCCAATGCCAAGGACCTTGCCTCGCGCGACGTCGTGTCGCGGGCGATGGCGACTGAAATCAAGGACGGGCGCGGCTGTGGCGAGGACGCCGACCACGTTCTCCTGAAGCTCGATCACCTCGGCGAGGAACTCATTGAAAGCAAGCTGCCCGGTATTCGCGAGATTGCACGCAAGTTCGCCAATGTCGATCCGGTGCGTGACCCGATTCCGGTGGTTCCGACCTGTCACTACATGATGGGGGGCATTCCCACCAACTACCGTGGCGAAGTCGTTGCCCCCAGCGGGGGTGATCCGGAGGCGGTGGTTCCGGGCTTCTACGCGGCGGGGGAATGCGCCTGCGCCTCGGTTCACGGTGCCAACCGGCTGGGTACCAACTCGCTCACCGACTTGCTGGTGTTCGGCAAGGCTTCGGGTGATTCGACGATACGCTTCCTGAAAGAGAATCCGGTTCACAAGGACCTTCCCGCCGACGCGGCCGACATGACGCGGGAACGCCTGGCGCGCCTGGACAGCCGGGAGAACGGCGAAAGCGTCCATGAAGTTGGCGCGGAACTGCGACGGACCATGCAACAGCATTGCGGCGTGTTCCGCTTTCCGGACCTGCTCGAAGAGGGCGTACGCAAAATCAAGGAAGTGGAGCAACGTGTCTCGCGCCTCGCCATTGGCGACAAGAGCCGGACCTTCAACACGGCCAGGGTGGAGGCGCTGGAAGTCGAGAATCTGATCGAGGTTGCGGTCGCGTCGCTGGTTTCGGCCGACGCGCGCAAGGAAAGCCGGGGTGCGCACGACCGTTCCGATTTTCCGCAGCGCGACGATGCGAACTGGATCAAACATACCCTGTGGTACCGGGAGAACAGCCGGCTCGAGTACAAGCCGGTTCACATGAACCCCCTGACCGCACAGACCATCGAGCCAAAGGTGCGGACCTACTGAGCGGGGTCGCACGCGAAAGACGCCAAGGAAGACAGAATCATGCTTTTCAGTATCTACCGTTTCGATCCGGACAAGGATGCCAAGCCCTACATGAAGGACTATGACATCGAGTTGCAGCCGACCGACCGGATGCTGCTCGACGCTCTGATCCGGATCAAGGCGGCCGATGACTCGCTGTCACTGCGGCGTTCCTGCCGGGAGGGCGTGTGCGGCTCGGACGCGATGAACATCAACGGCAAGAACGGCCTTGCCTGCATTACGAAACTATCCGATCTGAAGAGCCCGGTCGTACTGCGGCCATTACCGGGATTGCCGGTGATTCGCGATCTGGTGGTGGACATGTCCCAGTTCTTTAAGCAGTACCACTCGGTGACGCCGTATCTGGTCAACAACGAGGCGCCGCCGGATGCCGAACGCAAGCAGTCGCCCGAACAAAGGGGAGAACTCGACGGACTGTACGAGTGCATACTGTGCGCCTGTTGCTCGACGTCGTGCCCTTCGTTCTGGTGGAACCCCGACAAGTTTGTCGGCCCGGCCGGATTGCTACAGGCGTACCGTTTTCTGGCAGACAGCCGCGACCAGGCGACCGGCGAGCGGCTGGACAACCTCGAGGACCCGTACCGGTTGTTTCGCTGCCACTCGATCATGAACTGCGTCGATGTCTGCCCGAAGGGGCTCAATCCAACCAGGGCAATCGGCAAGATCAAGGAAATGCTCGTCAAGCGCATGGTTTAGCCGGGTATGGGTGAAATCGACCGGGTACGCTGGCATTGCAGACGCGGCTTGCTGGAGCTCGATCTGGTGTTGAACGATTTCGTGGAAAACCACTATCAGCGGTTGACACCCGACCAGAAGGCCGCACTGACGAGACTGCTCGACCTGCCAGACAACGATTTGTGGGATCTGGTCATCGGTCGGGCGCGCGTGGACGATGCCGGCTGCGAGGAAATCGTCGGCATGCTGCGGTAGGGGCTCGGCGCCAGGGCCGTCGCGGGACATTGATGGGACGGTACTTGCTAGTAGTCGGCGCGTTGCATTGTTGCGGGTGCCGGGCCGGGTAAACAGCAGGCAGATCAGAAACAAGGCAGACAGGAAAGCACATTATGGCTAAACAAGACAGCGCATCATTGACATTTGCAGACGGTTCGACCGGGAGCGATTTCCCGGTGCTTTCCGGGACCGTCGGTCCGCAAGCGGTCGACATCCGTTCAATGCTCGGCACGACCGGCAAGGTGACCTATGACCCGGGATTCCTGTCGACGGCCAGTTGCCGCTCCTCGATTACCTTCATCGACGGAGACAAGGGCGTGCTGCTGTATCGCGGCTATCCGATCGAGCAACTGGCTGAGAAGTGCGATTTTCTCGAGGTCTGCTATCTGCTGCTCAACGGTGATTTACCAAATGCGGCACAAAAGGAGAAATTCGACAACACGGTGATGCGCCACACCATGGTGCACGACCAGATCAACAATTTCTTCCGTGGCTTCCGGCGTGATGCCCACCCGATGGCGGTGATGGTCGGGACGGTCGGAGCCTTGTCGGCGTTCTATCACGATTCGCTCGATCTGAACGACGAATCGCATCGCCAGATATCGTCGTTCAGGCTGATTGCGAAAATTCCGACCCTGGCGGCCATGGCCTACAAGTACACCATCGGCCAGCCGTTCGTGTATCCGCTGAATTCCCTCTCCTACTCGGCGAATTTCATGCGCATGCTGTTCGCCGTCCCGGCGGAGGAATACAAACTCAACGATGTGCTGGTGCGCGCGCTCGACCGCATTTTCATCCTCCATGCCGACCATGAACAGAACGCATCGACGTCGACGGTCAGGCTCGCGGGGTCATCGGGCGCCAATCCGTTCGCATGTATTGCCGCTGGCATTGCGTGTTTGTGGGGGCCGGCACACGGTGGCGCCAATGAAGCCTGTCTCGACATGCTCGAAGAGATCGGCGACGTGTCGCGGGTTGGCGAATACATCAAGAAAGCCAAGGACAAGGACGATAATTTCAGGCTGATGGGATTTGGCCATCGCGTCTACAAGAACTACGACCCGCGCGCCAAACTGATGCGCGAAACCTGTCACGAGGTGCTCGGCGAGCTCGGCCTGCAGAACGACCGCCTGTTCAAGCTGGCGATGGAGCTCGAGCGTATCGCGCTGGAAGACGAGTACTTCGTCGAGCGCAAGCTGTATCCCAACGTCGATTTCTATTCGGGCATCGTGCAACGGGCGATGGGTATCCCAAACAACATGTTCACCTGCATTTTCGCCCTGGCGCGAACGGTCGGATGGCTGGCGCAGTGGGAGGAAATGATTGCCGATCCCGAGCAACGAATCGGCCGGCCCCGGCAGCTCTACACCGGCGCGGCGCTTCGCAACGTCCAGCCCATGTCCGAACGCAGTTGATCGAACACCTGACTGAATTGGACCACCGGCTCCGGGAGAGCACGCCATGATGAAACAGTTCCAGAGTAACTCGTATCTGTTTGGCGCGAATGCGCCGTTTGTCGAAGAACTCTACGAAGCCTACCTCGACGATCCACAAACGGTTGCGCCCGAATGGCGCCGCTATTTCGATCAGCTTCAGCAGGAGGATTCCGGGCGCGATGTGGCGCACGCGCCGGTGATCGAGTCATTCATCAGGCTGGCAAAAAACAGGAACGGGGCCGCCGCAGCGCTTGCCGGCAACCAGGCACTCACCCAGGAGAAGAAACAGGTTTCGGTGCTGCAGATGATCAATGCGTACCGCTTCCTGGGCGTACGCAACGCAGACGTGGATCCACTCAAGCGCTTCGACAAGCCGACGATCCAGGAACTCGACCCGGCTTTCTATGGCCTTGGCGAGGCAGACATGGACCAGACGTTCAACAGCGGCTCGCTGGTCGGTCCGGAACAGATGCCCTTGCGCGACATTCTGCGCGCCGTGCGCGAAACCTATTGCGGTTCGATCGGCGCCGAATACATGTATATCAGCGACGTGCAGCAGAAACGCTGGATACAGGCACGGCTCGAAGGTCCGCGTTCACAACCGAATTACCCGAACGATGTGAAGATTCATCTGCTCGAGCGCGTGACCGCCGCCGAGACGCTGGAGAAGTACTTGCACACGCGCTATGTCGGGCAGAAACGTTTTTCGCTCGAAGGGGGCGAGAGCGTCATTGTCTCGCTGGATCACCTGTTGCAGAGAGCGGGTGCCGCCGGGGTGCAGGAGGCCGTCATCGGCATGGCGCACCGGGGCAGGCTCAATGTCCTGGTGAACACGCTGGGCAAGATGCCCAAGGACCTGTTCTCCGAGTTCGAAGGCAAGCGCGTTGAGCAGCTCCCGGCGGGCGACGTGAAGTATCACCAGGGGTTTTCGTCCGACATCATGACGCCCGGCGGGCCGATGCATGTGTCGCTTGCCTTCAATCCTTCCCACCTGGAAATCGTCAACCCGGTCGTCGAGGGCTCGGTGCGCGCCAGGCAGCACCGGCGCAAGGACCGCGACGGCAAACAGGTATTGCCGATTCTGCTGCACGGCGATGCCGCCTTCGCCGGCCAGGGCGTGGTCATGGAAACGCTCAACCTGTCGCAAACCCGCGGCTACGGCACGGGCGGGACGGTGCACGTGATCGTGAACAACCAGATCGGCTTCACGGTTTCCGACCTGCGCGACGTGCGCTCGACCCTGTATTGCACCGATATCGCCAAGATGATCGATGCACCGGTGTTCCACGTCAACGGCGATGATCCGGAAGCAGTGGCGTTCGTCACCGAGATCGCTCTCGATTACCGCATGGAGTTTGCCAAGGACGTGGTGATCGACCTCGTCTGTTTCCGCAAACTGGGACACAACGAGCAGGACGAGCCGATGGTGACCCAGCCATGGATGTACAGCCTGATACGCAAGCACGAAGGCACCCGCAAGTCGTACGCCGACAAGCTGCAAACCCAGGGCGTGATCGGCGACACCGAAGCGGATGACATGATCCGCGTCTATCGGGAAGCGCTGGATGCCGGTTACCACACCAACAAGACCATACTGTCCAACTTCAAACCCCCGTATACGGCTAACTGGGCACCGTTTCTGAACATCCCCTGGACCTACAAGGCGCCGACGGGTGTGCCGATGGAAACGCTCAAGGCGCTGTCCGAGCGGCTCACGACCATTCCTTCAGGGTTCAGTTTGCATTCCAGGGTCGAGAAAATCATCGGCGACCGGCGTGCAATGGGGCAGGGCAAGATTCCGCTCGACTGGGGCATGGCCGAGAGCCTTGCCTACGCATCACTGCTCAAGGATGGTTATCCGATACGTATCTCGGGGCAGGACTCCGGCCGCGGCACCTTCTTTCACCGCCACGCGGTATTGCATGACCAGAATCGCCAGAAAGGCGAAGAGGGCACCTACCTGCCGCTGCGCAATATTGTCGAGGGGCAGCCGGACTTTACCGTGATCGACTCGATCCTGTCCGAGGAGGCGGTGCTCGGTTTCGAGTACGGCTACGCCACGGCCGAACCGAACGAGCTGGTGATCTGGGAGGCGCAATTCGGCGACTTCGCCAATGGCGCGCAGGTAGTGATCGACCAGTTCATCGCTTCGGGAGAAGTAAAGTGGGGGCGTATCTGCGGCCTCGTGATGATGCTGCCGCACGGCTATGAAGGTCAGGGGCCGGAACACTCGTCGGCCCGCATCGAGCGTTATCTGCAACTGTGCGCGGACTACAACATGCAGATCTGCATTCCGACTACGCCGGCGCAGATGTTTCATGTTCTGCGGCGCCAGATGGTGCGCCCGTACCGCAAACCGCTGATCATCATCAGCCCCAAGAGCCTGCTGCGGCACAAGGAGTCGGTTTCCTCGCTCTCCGAACTGGCAGACGGGGAATACCTGCCCGTGATTGCGGACTCGGAATTGCCGGATCCGTCAAAGGCCAGGCGGGTGGTGTTTTGCAGCGGCAAGATCTATTTCGAGCTGGCCGCTGCAAGGCGGGAAAGGGGCGCCGACGAGGTCGCGATCGTCCGCCTGGAGCAGTTGTATCCGTTTCCTCACGAGTCTTTCAAGGAGCAGATCAGTATCTACAAGGATGCAAAAGAAATCGTCTGGTGCCAGGAAGAGCCGGGCAATCAGGGTGCCTGGCATCGGATACAGCACTACATCGAGCGGCATCTGCTGCCGCACCAGAAACTCACTTACGCACTGCGCGCCTCGTCGGCTTCGCCCGCCGGCGGTTACGTCGCACTGCATAACCAGCGGCAGAAGGCTGTCATTGACGCGGCACTCGGCACGGCTGGCTGAGTGCGTCGCCACATTTATTTGCGCGTAGTTAGCGTCTAAACGGGAAGGTAAGCATGGTAGTCCAAGTGAAAGTGCCAGCGTTGTCCGAATCGGTGTCGGAGGCAACCTTGCTTTCGTGGCACAAGAAGCAAGGCGACTTCGTCAAACGTGACGAGAACCTGATCGACATCGAGACCGACAAGGTCGTATTGGAACTTCCGGCGCCGGAATCGGGTGTGCTCGCGAGAATCGTCAAGAAGGATGGCGATGCCGTTGTAGCCAACGAGGTGATCGCCGAGATCGACACCGAGGCAAAGGGGCAGGCGCCGGCTGCGGCATCGACCGAGCAACGGCCGAAGGAAACCGTCCCGGCCCCGGCAACGGCAGCAGCGCCGCCCCCGGCTGCGTCCGATACGGTGGTCGTCATGCCGGCGGCACGCAAGATCGCGGCGGACAAAGGCATCGATGCGGCGTCGCTGAAGGGTTCGGGGCGCGGCGGACGGGTGACCAAGGAAGACGTTCTGGCGGCCGGGCAGGCGGCGCCGGCACAACAAGCGCAACCCCGGCTCGTTAGCCGGGCGCCGTCGCCGGTCAATCTCGAACAGGTGCTCGGTGAGCGGCCCGAGCAACGCGTGCCGATGTCGCGGTTGCGCAAACGCGTCGCCGAACGCTTGCTCGAATCGCAATCCAGTGCGGCGATTCTGACCACGTTCAACGAAGTGAACATGCAGCCGGTCATGGATCTGCGCAAGAAGTACCGCGAGCAATTCGAGAAGGAACATGGCGTGAAACTCGGGTTCATGTCGTTTTTCGTTAAGGCGGCGGTTGCAGCCCTGAAGAAGTTTCCGGTCGTTAACGCATCGGTCGATGACGGCGACATCGTCTACCACGGGTTCTTCGATATCGGAATGGCGGTGGGCAGTCCGCGCGGCCTGGTGGTGCCGATCGTGCGCAACGCAGATCAGATGACCTTTGCCGACATCGAGAAGCAGATCGCGGACTTCGGCAAACGCGCCCAGGACGGAAAACTTACGATCGAGGAATTGACCGGCGGCACGTTCTCGATCTCGAACGGCGGCGTATTCGGATCGATGCTGTCGACGCCGATCATCAATCCGCCGCAGTCGGCCATCCTCGGAGTTCACGCCACCAAGGAGCGCGCGGTCGTCGAGAACGGGCAGGTCGTGGTCAGGCCGATGAACTATCTGGCGCTTTCCTACGATCACCGCATCATCGACGGACGGGAAGCGGTGCTGTTCCTGGTGGCGATCAAGGATGCACTCGAAGACCCCTCGAGGCTGTTGCTCGACCTTTGAGGCCGGGGCAATGGGGTTTTCCCGGGCCCGCGGGGACGCGTCCCGGGCAAAGGTTGCGGGGCATATTGACTGACTGGGTTGGGATATGACGAAAGCATTTGACGTGGCAGTGATTGGCGCAGGGCCTGGCGGATATGTGGCGGCCATCCGCGCTGCCCAATTGGGCCTGAATACGGTCTGCATCGATGAGTTCAAGTCCGAAGACGGCAAAGCCAGTCTCGGCGGCACCTGCCTGAACGTTGGCTGTATCCCCTCCAAGGCACTGCTCGAGTCTTCGGAGAATTACGAGCGCGCACTGCACAAGTTCGGCGAGCACGGCATCCGGGTAAAAGACGTATCGCTGGACGTAGCCGCGATGCTGGCGCGAAAAGACAAGATCGTGCAACAGTTCACCAGCGGCATCGGCTTGTTGTTCAAGAAGAACAAGGTCACCTCCATGCACGGGCACGGCCGCCTGACGGGCGGCGGCGAGTCCTACCAGATCGAAGTCAGCAACGGTGGCACCAGCGAGACTGTCAGCGCGAAGCATGTTGTCATCGCGACCGGATCGGTTCCGAGACAGATCCCGGGACTGGCGGTCGATAACGTTCGTGTGTGCGACAACACGGGCGCACTGTCGCTGAAGGAAGTGCCCGGCAGGCTCGGCGTCATCGGGGCCGGCGTGATCGGTCTGGAAATGGGCAGTGTCTGGAAGCGGCTCGGGTCCGAGGTTACGATTCTCGAGGCTTTGCCGGTGTTTCTGGGCGCCGCCGACGAAGGCGTATCGAAGGAGGCATGGCGCATCTTTACCAAGAGCGTCGGGTTGGACATCAAGCTGGGCTGCAAGATCGGCGCCGTCAAGGCGGGAAAGAAGTCGGTCTCGGTGCAGTACGAACACGAGGGCACGGCGACGGTGGCAGAGTTCGACCGGCTGGTCGTGGCGGTGGGCCGGGTACCGAATACGCGCGGACTCGGGCTGGAGACGGTTGGGGTCAAGGCGGACGCGCGAGGCTTCGTTGAAGTCGATGAGCGTAACCGGACAGTCGCGCCGAACATCTATGCCATCGGCGATGTCGTGCGAGGACCGATGCTGGCGCACAAGTCATCGGAGGAAGGCGTGGCGGTGGCGGAAACGATCGCCGGCCAGCACGGGCACGTCAACCTCGAACACATACCGTGGGTCATCTACACCGCACCTGAAATTGCCTGGGTCGGGCGCACCGAACAGCAACTCAAGGCAGACGGCGTGGCGTACCGCAGCGGACAGTTTCCGTTCATCGTCAGCGGCCGCGCGCGCGCACTCGGCGAGACCGCAGGTTTCGTGAAGATGCTGGCCGACGAGCGCACGGACCGTATTCTCGGTGTCCATATTCTCGGCCCATTTGCTTCCGAACTGATTTCGGAGGCGGTCGTGGCGATGGAGTTCGGCGCGACTGCGGAAGACATCGCGCGCATTGTCCACGCCCATCCTTCCTTGTCCGAAGCGCTGCATGAAGCCGCACTCGGTGTAGACAAGCGTTTCCTGAGTCTCTAGGGCCTGCCCGGCGATGGCATCAGGCTCGCCAGGGGCGGCGGAGCAAAAATCGTTTCTGGCCCACGCTCAGGCGGCAGCACGGCGTCACGGCTACCGGCTCGACACGGCGCAACTGCGCGCCAGTGAGGAACTGGATCGCCTGTTCCGGCAACTGACCGGCACGGGACGCTGGAGCGGGTTTGTCCGGCAACTGATGCGGCGCCGGCCCGTGGTGCGCGGTATTTACCTGTGGGGTGGCGTCGGACGCGGAAAGACCTTCCTGATGGATGTCTTTTTCGAGAGCATTGCGCTCGAAAGCAAGTTGCGCCTGCACTTTCACCGGTTCATGCAACGAATCCATCACCGCTTGCGCGATCTGCAGGGTGAGGCCAATCCGCTGCGAATCGTGGGCGCGGAACTGGCAGCGCAGGCACGCCTTGTTTGCCTTGATGAATTCCATGTCACCGATATTGGCGATGCAATGATCATGCGAGTCCTGCTCGAATCCCTGTTCGCCGAAGGGGTGGTGCTGGTCACCACAGCCAACCTGCACCCCGACTCGCTGTACGAGCATGGCCTGCAACGAGCGCGGTTCCTGCCTGCGATCGACCTGCTGAAGCAAAACATGCAAGTTATCGAGTTTGGTTCCGGCACCGATTACCGGCTTGTATCGCTTGAAAAAGCAGGCGTGTTTCATCCAGGCGTGGATGCGGATTCGGAGCAGTCGATGTTGACAACCTTCATGGACGTGAGCGGCGAAGCGGGGCGGTGCGAACAGACGATCGAGGTTGAAGGCCGGGACATTCGAACCAGGCGCATCAGTGAAGGCGTGGCATGGTTCGGTTTTGAAGAGATTTGCGACGGGCCGCGCAGCAGGAACGACTATATCGAACTGTCGAAGCGCTTCCACACGGTGCTGATATCGGGCGTACCCGTTTTTGGAGCCGCGAACGATAATGCCCGACGGCGCTTTACCTGGCTGGTGGATGAATTCTACGACCGGCGCGTAAAGCTCGTTCTGTCGGCGTACGCGAATCTGCCCGAGCTGTTCTCCGGCGCACTGGGCGGCGCGGAATCGGAGCGCACCAGTTCGCGTTTGATTGAAATGCAGGCGCGGCGCTACCTCGGCGAGGCGCATTTGCCTTAGCGGTCCGGCGAGTTGCCGGCGCGAAACGCCAGTCGATGCGGGTATTATTCGGATAGTGCGGCGCTTCGGGGGCGGAGTCCGGATGTCCAGGAGATCCACGGGCCGGCTTCACAAGGATGGCGCGAACGTGCCGGGCGCTCGCGAACGCGAAAAACGCGCGTTCGTTCGCCGGCAGCAAACCAATGACCAGGGGGAGGAGAACAACTGCGATGAAAGCCTATCGAATTTTCGAGGAAGACGGAAAGGTCGCGAGCCGTTTTGTCGACATGGAGCGCGAGGAACTCGATCCGGGCGATGTGACCGTCAAGGTGGCTTATTCGAGCGTCAATTTCAAGGATGCGCTGGCGGCAACCGGTGCCGGGAAAATCATTCGCCGGTTTCCCTGCAACGGTGGCATCGACTTGTCGGGTACGGTTGAACAGTCGAGCGACCCGCGCTTCAAGGCGGGCGATGAGGTGATTGCAACGAGTTACGACATCGGCGTATCGCGCGATGGCGGCTACGCCGAGTTTTGCCGGGTGCCTGCCGACTGGGTCGTGCCGATGCCTGCGGGTCTGGATCTGCATTCGGCAATGGTGCTGGGTACTGCCGGGTTCACGGCCGGCCTCGCCGTGGTCCGCATGGAACATGAAGGGCTCAAGCCGGCTAATGGACCGGTTATCGTGACCGGCGCAACCGGCGGCGTCGGCAGCGTCGCGGTCGACATCCTGTCAGCCGGCGGTTACCACGTGGTCGCGTTGACGGGAAAGGAAGATCAGGCCGGCTATCTCGAGCAACTGGGTGCTGCCGAAGTGATGCTGCGCTCCAGTCTCGATCTGTCGAAGATCCGCCCGCTCGGCAAGGAAACATGGGCCGGTGCCGTCGACAATCTGGGCGGTGACGTGCTGTCGTGGATTGCGAGCACGATGAAGGTCGGCGGCGCGCTGGCATCGATCGGGCTCGCCGCCAGCCACGAATTCAAGACCACCGTCATGCCGTTCATTCTGCGCGGCGTCAGTCTGCTGGGCATCGATTCGGTCAATGCGGCGATGGATGTGCGCAAGCAGGTCTGGCAGCGGCTCGCGACCGACCTGAAGCCGCGCCATCTCGACACGATGGGCTCGACGGTGGAGTTCGCCGATCTGCCCGGCGTGTTCGATGACGTTCTCAAGGCGCAGATCAAGGGACGCACCGTCGTCAGGATAGGCGGATAACAACGGCCGGGCACGGAAAGGTTCAGGGGGGAGTCATCGAAATGGGGCAAAAGTATCAGCAGTTCTATCGCCGGTCGATCGAGGATCGCGATGCATTCTGGACGGAGCAGGCGGCACTGATCGACTGGAACAAGCCGTTCGATCAGGTTCTGGAGTACAGCAACCCGCCGTTCGCGCGCTGGTTCGTGGGCGGGCAGACGAACCTGTGCCACAACGCGATCGACCGGCATCTGGATGCACGCGGCGGTCAGCCGGCGCTGATTTATATCTCGACCGAGACCGGGGCCGAAAAGACCTACAGCTACGACGAACTGCACGAAGAGGTGGTGCGCTGTGCGGCGGTGCTGCGCGGCCTGGGTGTGGGCAAGGGCGATGTCGTACTGATCTACATGCCGATGATCCCGGAAGCGATCTTCGCGATGCTGGCGAGCGTGCGCCTTGGCGCGGTCCATTCGGTCGTGTTTGGCGGGTTCGCGCCGGCGAGCCTGGCACTGCGGATCGACGATGCGAAGCCGAAAGTGATGATTACCTCCGATGCCGGCATGCGCGCCGGGCGGGTGATTGCGTACAAGCACCTTGTCGACGAGGCGATGCGCCTGTCACAGTCCCCCCCGGAGAAGGTGGTCATCGTCAATCGCGGGCTTGACAGCAATATGGCGATCACCGAGGGCCGCGACCTCGATTACGCGACCCTGGCTCGACAACATGCGGGTGAGGATGTACCCGTCACCTGGCTCGAATCGAGCGACCCGAGTTACGTGATGTACACCTCGGGTACCACGGGCAAGCCGAAAGGCGTGCAGCGCGATACCGGCGGTTACGCCGTGGCGCTGGCCGCGTCGATGAAACACATCTACTGCGGTAACGCCGGCGACACCATGTTTACGACCTCCGATATTGGCTGGGTCGTCGGTCACTCGTACATCGTCTACGCGCCGTTGATTTGCGGCCTGACGACAATCGTTTATGAAGGCGTGCCGATTCGTCCGGATCCGGGCATCTGGTGGAAGATCGTGCAGGACTACAAGGTCAAGGTGATGTTTTCGTCACCGACCGGCGTGCGAGTACTGAAGAAGCAGGACCCGGAGTACATGTCGAAGTACGATATGTCTTCTTTGAAACATATCTTCCTCGCCGGCGAACCGCTCGACGAACCGACCCACACCTGGCTGACCGAAGCGCTCGGCAAACCGGTAATCGACCATTACTGGCAAACCGAAACCGGGTGGCCGATACTGACATCGGTGCCGGGCGTGGAAGAAACGCCGATCAAGTTCGGCAGCCCGTCTTTTCCGGCCTATGGTTACGACCTCAAACTGTTGCGCGAATCCGACGCCAGTGAAGCGGACGCGGACGAGAAAGGTGTTGTGGCGATCATCCCGCCGCTACCGCCAGGCTGCATGACGACCCTGTGGGGCGATGACGAGCGCTTTGTGAATACGTATTTCTCCACGTTCACGTCGAAGCTTGTCTACTCGACATTTGACTGGGGTATCCGCGACAGGGACGGCTACTATTTCATTCTCGGACGTACCGATGACGTCATCAACGTCGCTGGCCACCGTTTGGGTACGCGAGAGATCGAGGAAGCGGTACAAGCGCATCCCAATATCGCGGAAGTCGCAGTCGTCGGTGTCGACGATCAGCTAAAGGGGCAAATGCCATTGGCGTTCGCGGTGGTGAAGGATGCGTCCAGGATTGCCACCGCGGAGTTGAAGGCCGCCGAGGAAAAGGCGGTCATGGCGAAAGTGGATGCCCAGCTGGGTGCCATTGCAAGGCCGCGCCGTGTCTACTTCGTCTCTACGCTGCCCAAGACGCGGTCCGGAAAGATGTTGCGCCGGAGCATCCAGGCGCTGGCCGAAGGGCGCGATCCGGGCGACCTGACTTCGCTGGAAGACCCAGGTGCGCTCGAGCAGATTCAACAAGCGGTCAAGGGCTAGTTTTCCCGAAGCAGTGCTGTCGCGGAACTCCGGCACACGGCGGCAGCGCGCTCACGGGGTTGCGCGATCGGACATCGAAATCGCAGGGAGGCGCTGATGAAGTGGCTGCTTCTGTTGAACGGTCTGGCACTGCTCGTATACGCAACTTTCGTTGCCGCGTTCCTGTTTGCCGATGTCCGGCTCTTTCCGCAATTGAGCACGATGATGCCCCCGCCCGAAGCCGTCGGGACGGCGATACGTGAAGGCGGCGATGTCGAGGGGTTGCGCGCGATTGCAATGATCCTGTACGACCATGTCCGCGATCAGGCGGCAGTTGTCAATAGCCTGGTGGACGACATGGTTTTCTGGGGGCGTTTGCATTTCCTGGCAGCGCTGGGCCTGGCCTGCCTGAACGTCGCGCTGCTGTTGAGGTTGCGCAGGGCAACCGGGCGGAAAAACTAGGCGGGTGCAGCCGCAAGCTGTCGTGGCAGCGATCGGCAACGGCAACGCGCCGGCTTGTGTGCGGAAGCAGGTCAATCGACGTGCGTAGAGTCACTTGACGCATGTCAAACCCGAGCGGGGATGGGACAATAGACTGCCTTTTGTTATTGGCGCATATGCGAAAAACACACTGAAAGGAAATCGAATGAACCCGAATGTGGGAAGTGCGGACCGGGTAATCCGGATCATTGTCGGGCTTGGGCTGGTCAGTCTGTTTTTTATACTGGAAGGCGCTGCCCGCTGGCTGGGTGTGATTGGCGTGGTCCTGATTGCCACCGCGGTCATCAATTTCTGTCCGCTTTACAAGGTGCTCGGTTTGAGCACGACGGGCAGCAAGGCGGGACATTAGCGCCTGTCAGCCAGGACGCGAAATCGCCACGTAATCCTGCTTTCCGTCAACGACGGTTTGCCTGCGCGGATGGTTTCGCCCATTCCTTCGTGGGTGCGGCGGCCCGTGCATACGGTTCGGTTTGCGCCATCGGTACCTCGCACTTGCAGGCGTCGCCCCGGGGGCGTGAGTGCAATGGCAAACGGCCCGCAGCGAGTTGACCCGTTGCCGGCGTGGCCGGCTTTCCGGCGAGGTCTCTTCCGGCATCGGGTGCTGCTGCGATGACGCCTTCGCCTAGTGGCGCGGGCGAGTGCTACCACTGCGGATTACCGCTGCCTGCCGGTACCGACTATGCGATCATCATAGCCGGGATGTCGCGGCAGATGTGCTGCCCCGGTTGCGTAGCGGTCGCCTCTGCGATCGTGTCCTCGGGTCTGGACAGTTATTACACCCGCCGCGACAGCTATCCCGCATCATCTCCCCGGGAAGTGCTGCCGGCAGCCGTTCGCGATCTGCAGGTTTTTGACCGGGCCGAAATCGAGACCCGGTTTGTCGACGAACCCTCGGAGCATGAGCGCGAAGCGACGCTGATTGTCGAGGGGATTTCCTGTCCGGCGTGTGTCTGGTTGAACGAAACGCATCTGTTGCGCACACCCGGAGTGGTGGCCGCCAGCATCAACTACACAACCAACCGCGCCAAGGTGCGATGGGACACGAGGCACACTTCGCTGTCCGGGATTCTGGCCGCGATCTCCGCGATCGGTTATCAGGCTTACCCGTACGATGCGCGTTCGCTGGAGGCGGCGCGCAAGCGCGAGGCACGCGGCCTGCTGGCGCGCCTTGCAATTGCCGGCCTGGGTGTCATGCAGGTGATGATGTATGCGCTGCCTCGCTACATCGCGCAGCAAGGTGATATCGAACAAAGCCTGGATGCGCTGATGAACTGGGCAGCGCTGATCCTGACGGTACCTGTCGTGCTCTATTCGGCGCAGCCGTTCGTGTCGGGCGCCTGGCGGGACATCCGTAACCGGCGGCTCGGGATGGACGTGCCGGTTGCCGCGGCCATTGCCATTGCGTTTTCGGCGAGCGTGCTGGCAACGCTAACGGGTCAAGGCGAGGTCTATTTCGATTCGGTCGCGATGTTTGTGTTTTTCTTGCTGATTGCCCGATATGTCGAGCTTCGCGCACGGCAGAAGGCGGCGTCTTACCTGGAAAGTCTGTCTCACGCGGTGCCTGCGACCGGCAACAGGCTGTCGGATTATCCGGCATCGTTGCAGGCGGAACTGGTTCCGGTCGCCGCACTGCTCGCCGGCGAGCACGTGCTGGTCAGGCCGGGGGAGACATTCCCGGCCGATGGCACGATTGTGCGTGGTGACTCCGAGGTCGACGAAGCATTGCTGACCGGCGAGAGTACGCCGGTGAAGAAGCTGGAAGGGCATCCGGTCACGGGCGGGTCGATCAACCGCGGGAACCCGCTTGTGGTGCGCCTCGAACGGGTTGGCAATGAAACGATACTTTCCGCCATTGTCAGGCTGATGGAACGCGCGTCCTTGTCGCGTCCGCGCGTGCAGCAGATCACCGACCGGGTTGCGGCACGCTTTGTCGCAGTGGTGCTCCTGTTGGCGGGAGGAACCGCAGCCTGGTGGATGACGCACGACGCTGCGCAGGCGCTGCCGATCGTTGTTTCGGTGCTGATCGTCACCTGTCCCTGCGCACTGGCGCTCGCGACGCCGATGGCGATGGCGGTGGCAACCAGTTCGGCGGCCCGCCGCGGCTTGCTGGTAACGCGCGCCCATGCGCTCGAAGGTTTGGCGCAAGCGACGCATTTCGTGGTTGACAAGACGGGTACCTTGACCGTGGGGCAACCCAGCGTGAGCGCGGTCCATCCGTTGGGAATTGCACGTGCCGAAGCATTGACGCTCGCGGCGGCTCTGGAGCAGGGCTCGGAGCACCCGGTGGCGCTGGCAATGCGTGAAGCCGCTGGTGCAAGCGTGTCCGCCCAAGGGGTTCGC
>Ga0209536_100005087_pt1 | contig 20556 bp, 19 predicted proteins | sample DeeMarSeWOR28_12_FD_187461 | JGI IMG/M metagenome (GOLD analysis project Ga0209536, IMG submission 187461) | Marine sediment microbial communities from White Oak River estuary, North Carolina - WOR-2-8_12 (SPAdes) (version 2) | ecosystem: Environmental > Aquatic > Marine > Intertidal zone >... | reverse complement strand
ACTGAATATGCTTGTGACCAGTGACCTCCGAAGTTAGAGGTGTAATCCATCCTGGCGTCACCTACAAACCTACCTGAGTTACCGTTGGAGAAACAGTTGTCGCTCCTTACTTCACCCCAGATAATGAAATCTCTTCCGTAGTACGCGCTGGATGTCATCCTGTTGTAAGCACCATAAACGAGACCTTTGATGTCCTCAACGGTGTTTATGCTTCCCTCAACCGCTTTTGCCTGTGCAAGGGTGGGATCCAGGGCGTCCTTACTGCAGGAGGATAGTACACCCACCAGCAGTGCGATTGTGAATAATGTATATATAATTTTTTTCATTGTACTAGAAATTTACGTTTATACCAAATACAAGTGATTTGACAGGCGGCGTTTCAAGTCCGGTATAACCGTCAGCATGTGTTTCCGGGTCAAATCCTGCTCTTGTTCTCTCGTCGAATGCATAGGTGAACATGTTGGTTCCCCTTGCATATATTGATGCACCGGTTAACTTGAGTCTTGACAATATTGAAGGGGGCAGATTGTAACCCAGTACAATATCCTTAAGTCTCATGTAATCTCCCTTGTAAAGCTGCCTGCTTGATGTCGATACAGCATTCTGCGGCCTGAAGGCAAACTGAAATTTAGGAACGTCAGTTATATCACCCGGCTGCTGCCATCTGGTGAGCAGTTCTGTAACGCCATTGAAGTAACCAACGGAATACAGACCGTTATCCCAGGTATAGTGGTCCCATTGTTCCTCTATAAGATTGCCACCGGCAACATATACGTTGGCATCAAAATAAACTCCTTTGAAATCAATATGTATGCCTCCGCCACCTGACCATTTCGGGATTGCACTCTTGCCCATCCATTTGCGGTTGGCTTCGTTATAGTTTTCGGTAATAGCATCAGGATCAATTATATTACCATCCTCGTCAGTCTCATTGACATACCACTGCGGCATACCTGTGTCAGTATTGACTCCTGCCCACTCCTGCATGTACCACTCGTAATAAGTATGTCCTACTGCTACCCTCTTGTAGCTGTTGGATATTACCAGATCATTGCCTTCGGCGTCTTTTGCAAGCTCAGTAACCTCGTTATTAAGGGTGGCAAAGTTGAAATTAAAGCCCAGGTTGAAGTCATTGGTGCGGATAACATCTATGTTCAGTATTGTCTCGACACCTTTGTTGACCATTGCACCAACGTTCCTTGTGATACTGCCGAACCCTGATGTCCTGGTCAGCGGAACATTCTGTAACAGGTCGTAGGTTTCCTTGTTAAAGTACGAGAAAGAACCATCGATCCTGTTATTCAGGATAGCAAAGTCGAAACCAACATCATAGTTCCTGTTCTTTTCCCAGGTAAGCATGTTGTTGCCATACCCATCAGGATAGACAGCACCTGCACCGGCATAGTCAGCAGCATAGCCGAGCAACGACTGGAAGGCATTGAGGCCGACACCGGAGTTACCGCTGACACCATACGATGCCCTGAACCTGAGGTTGTCAATAAAGGATACTCCTGACATGAAGTTCTCCTGGCTCATATTCCATGCTGCACCGACGGCCCAGAAATTACCGAACCTGCGGTCTTCGGCAAATCTTGATGATCCTTCCCTTCTGAAAGTGAAGTCAGCAATATATTTGCCCATATAGGAATAGTTCAGCATACCCAGATATGACAGGTTGGCCCAGTCACTGAATTCTGATGTAGCGTCAAAGTTGGATCCTGCGGATGAAACGTTGGTGAGACCGTCAGTTACAAAGTTCTCACCATAGGCGTACATATACCATGACTTGAATTTCTGGTATTCGACAAGGGCTTTGAGATCAACCCTGTGGTTGTCAAGGAAATTAAATGTGTAGTCCAATGAGTTCTGGAATACCATGTTAAAATCCTGGTCCAAAGTCATGTATGATGAACCGTTTTCATCCTTTGAGTCACCATGATACCTGTTACGGTAATCCTTGTAATGACCCATGATCCAGTCGAATGCATATAATGTCTTGAACTTCAGGTTATCAATGATTTCAAACTCCATATAACTGTTGGAGAGGAAACGGAGCATATGGTTCCATGTAATATTATTCTCCTGCAGATATAGTATGTTGAATATTGAAGCACTGTAATCAATATTATATGAGCCGTCCTCATTATACGCAGGTATTGTTGGCGGCATAAAATATTTCAGGATGTGCGGGTTACCAAAGTAAGCCGATGTCTCGAGGAAAATATGATCCTGGTTGGTATATGAAACAGTGTTTGTGGTTGAGAAATTAACCCTTTCATGGAATTTCCTCTGGTAGTTCAACTGACCGGTGATTCTTTCAAAAAGGTTACCAATAACAACTGATTCCTGGTTCATATAACCCACTGAAGTATAGAATGACGAAACATTATCACCTCCTGAAGCTGATAAATTAACCTTATAGGTTGGTGCATTCTTGTTCAATACGACTTCACCCCAGTCAACGATGGGTTCGCCGGCAGCATGCCAGTCAATGTAGTCACCTACTCCAAACAGGCTGTTAGTAACCGCAAAGTCATAAGCCTGTGAGGGTGTTGTAAGACCGTTAGCTTCACCATAAGTGTTAAGCACAGCTTCAAGGTAAAGTTCTTCCCTCTCGGCTGCTGAGAGTGTCATACGACCGTCAACCGCTTTATTCTGGAAACCGTAGCTGGCTGCCAGGTTAAATCTTGTTTTACCGGATTTACCTTTATTGGTGGTGATAACGATAACACCGTTTGATCCCCTTGCACCGTAGGCCGATGTGGCAGAAGCATCTTTCAGTACGGTTATCGACTCAATATCATCAGGGTTGAGCGCAGCAAGCGATCCGAGTGATGAGAAGGCGGTAGATCCTGTGATTTCTGAATTGATAACAGGAACACCATCGATAACTACCAGCGGATCATTGGAGGCCGTAAGTGAGCTCACTCCCCTGATCATGATTTCCTGCCTTGAGCCGGGAGTTCCAGACCAGGTGTTAATGGTCAGCCCGGCAACCTTCCCCTGCAGGGCCTGATCAACGGATGCAACCGGTACCTCCTTGAGCTGGTCACCGGCAACCTGGACGGTAGATCCGGTTAGCTGGTTCTTACCCCTGGTGCTATAACCCGTAACGATTATCTCCCCAAGGGCCTGGAGATCCTCTACCATCACAATGTCAATGACTGATCTCCCTTCAATGTCAATAGCCTGTGTTGTCAGCCCCACGAACGAGAACTGCAAGGTCGTTGCAGTTTCAGGAACATCAATGGAGTAATTCCCGTTGACGTCAGTGATGGCACCTATGGTACTGCCAACAACAACAATCTGAACACCAGGTAGTGGAGACCCGTCTTCTGCACTGGTCACAGTACCTGTGATCTGTCTGACCTGCGCCTGTGCTAGCTGTAAGCCCAGGACGGCCAAGAACATGATTAAAACAGAAATTTTCTTCATAAGTTATTATTTTAGGTTTATAGAAGTGGAATATGATAAGTTATTTTGACCGATATTCATGCTGCATCAGATTATTTAAAATAATCATGATGTGCACATAAACATGTTCATATATTTGATTATTAAATGGTTTATAGGTTTTAGTTTAATAATTAGCAACTCCAAATATATAAAAAATTCAGAAAATGTACATCTCTGCATTTTTTATTAAAAATCCCAACTAAAAACAAGAAGGTTTTGTAGTGTATTTTCTTAATATTTTACATGAACTCAGATTTATAATGATTCATTTATCATTATTTGCCACAAACATTTTAATAAATCATTTTTCCCGAAAAGGATTTCTGACTTATTTCTTAAAGCATGTTACATAGTATGATGATTAAGGTCCTTTTATGGTTGCGTCAATTGGATATATCTGCTTCAGGAAAATAATTCTTGTATAAGGCTTACCACCTTGCTGACATTCTCATTGAAGATTTTGATCACCTCCTGCCATGATACCGGTTCTTCATCTTCATGCCATGAATCATAATCAGTGCTCATTGCAATGGTAACATATGGTATGCCAAGCTCGTTAGCCAGAATAACTTCAGGTGCTATCGACATATTTACCAGATCGGCCCCCCAGGCACGGAACATTTTTGATTCGGCACGTGTCGAAAACCTGGGACCTTCAATGGTAATAATAGTGCCGGTTTCATGGATTCGGAACCCCAGTTCCCTGCCCGCCGCGATTAAGGCATTTCTCATTATGCTGTCAAAAGGATCCGCCATGGGGGTGTGCTTCATATCCCCGTGATCAAAAGCATCGTAATAACTAAGATCCCTGCGGCGCGTGAAATCAATGAACTGATCGGGAATAATAATATCTCCCCTGTAAATATCTTCACGAAGGCTGCCACAGGCTGTGGTTGAGATTATTTTATTACAACCATTTTCTTTCAATGCCCAGATATTTGCCCTGTTGTTAACCTGTGTAGGAGGTATTGTATGTTTTCTCCCATGCCTGGAAAGAAGGATAATATCCTTATTGTTTATCGTTCCTGAAAGGAGAATTGAAGATGGGTCTCCCCATGGGGTGGTGCATTTTATCTCTTTCTGATCCTTGAGCATTGAAGGGTCTTCCAGACCCGATCCTCCTATTATACCGGTTTTTTCCATTAATCTTCTCCTATGTATGACATCAATACGTTAATTGCCTCGTCCATATCGTTTCCAAATGTTATCAGTCCCGAAGGATCCCCACCCATAACTATTATCCTTTTCTCTATTACGTCGGTTTCCATGAACAACCTGAAAATATCCAGCGCAAGTCCGGCTGTACCATATTCAAACTCATCTTTTGTTGTAGGCACCTTGTTCTTAAGCTTCTGCCATAATTCTAGATTGTGAACATGCACTATTGCATTTGTTCCCCAATCAGCCTGGTAAATCGCCGCATGTGTAAGTGATTCGGAAGAGGCCTTGAGCGGACCTGTACACTTGATGGCATTATCCTCGAAGTTGAAGCCTTCGACTCGAACATAATGCCCTGGTTCCAGCACCGGTATTTCGCCGGTTGATGAAGCTGTAATGAAAAACTTGCTGCTTTCGCCAATCCGGCAACTCATGTTACCAAAACCCACACCGTTCTCATATGCCCCAATCAGGTCCATGTTAAACAACACCTCTCTCCAGTAATTGAGAATATTGTAAGGCTCATCAGGAATAAGAGGCCCTGACTGGGTCCAGTGACAATTGAATTTAATAACTCCTTCCATATTTAACCTTTTTTTTCTGATAACAATTTTCTGATATCTTCTTCTCTTGCCCTGCATATACCTTTTTCAGTTATTAAACCCGTAATAAGCTCAGCAGGTGTTATGTCAAAACCATAATTCGATGCCCTTGTGTTTTCAGGGCATATTCTGACATTTACTATTTCGTTATTGTTCAAGCCTTCTACATACAATACCTCATTTTCGTCTCTTTCTTCTATGGGGATTTCATTTAAACCGTCTTTAATATTAGTGTCGATAGATGATGTTGGCAGGGCTGTATAAAAAGGGATATTGTTATGTTTTGCGGCCAGGGCTTTAAGATAAGTGCCCGCCTTATTGGCAGTGTCGCCATTCATGGCTGTCCTGTCAGCGCCGGTAATAACTATGTCAACCTCACCTTTTTGCATAAGGTGTCCACCGGCATTATCGGTTATCAGGGTATAAGGTACGCCATGGTTGCCAAGCTCCCATGAGGTGAGCCTTGCCCCCTGGTTGCGGGGCCGGGTTTCGTCTACCCAGACATGCACCTTTATTCCGCTGTCATGGGCCAGGTATATTGGTGCAGTGGCTGTGCCGTAATCAACACAGGCCAGCCACCCTGCATTGCAGTGAGTGAGTATGTTCACAATACCACCCTTTTTGCTTTTACTTAACTTCCTGATGATCTCCAGACCTGCTTCACCTATCTTCCTGCACCTGGCCTTTTCTTCCTCTGCAATTTCACCTGCAGTCTTGAGAGAGGTCTTAATAAGTCTGTCGCGCCTGCAGTAATTAGCCAGTTCATCCATCTGCCTGTTCACCGACCATTCCAGGTTTACAGCAGTAGGGCGTGCTGATTTGATATACTTTGACGCGTTCCTGAGATGTTCCCTGGTTTTTGTGTAGGGCGTGATTTCAAGACAGGCAAGATACATACCGTAGGCAGCTGCAACACCTATTAACGGTGCGCCCCTGAGGTTCATATTTCTGATCACATTGAAAACATCCTCGACTGTTCTTAAGGCAATGATCTCAAATTTGAATGGTAATTTATTCTGATCGATGATGTTAACAACATTATCATCGTCTTTGTCAAGCCAGATGGATTCGTAATGTTTATCTCCGATCCGCATCCCTTGCCTTCGTTTTATGAGCAGTGAATTCTCAAAATTAATAAAAAAAAGGGAATGGGTGTTTAGTGACAAGTTACAAGTGACAAGTTACAAGTGACAAAATATTCCTAGCTCATATCTCGTTACTCATAACTCTTCACTCGTCACTTGCCAAACTTGTTTTTGCTATAAGTCAAACGGCTGATAGAGTTAATTGATTTGCTATTCGAACAATCGACCATTTAAGTCCAAGAAATTTATTAAAGTATTTCATTTAATAAATAATATGAATAACTTGCATACGGAATTCAGCTTCAAAGCAAATGGTTGATAAAGATAAATTTAGAGAAAAGATTGTACTGAGTGCAAGTAAGATATTCAGCCGTTACGGTTTCAAGAAAACGACTATGGAGGAGATTGCCATTGCACTGAATAAAGGTAAAAGTTCAATCTATTATTATTTTAAAAGCAAGGAGGAAATCTTTGAGGCAGTTATAGATCATGAGGCACAAGTTCTTAGGAATGAGCTATCTAAAGTAATAAAAAGCAGCGATGATCCTGAACTCATACTCCGAAGATATGTTAAGAGCCGGATGCGGCAATTCGAAAAGTTGTCGAATTATTATAATGCAATATTCAACAGGGACCTTGACCATTTTGACTTTATTGAAAAGCAGCGCGAAAAATATGACCTTATGGAAATAGCCCTGATACGGTATGTATTATGGAGAGGTGTGAGATCAGGACATTTTAACCTTGAAAATACGGGCCTTGCTGCCCTGGCAGTACAGACAGCCCTGAAGGGGATGGAATTACCTCTTTTCTGGGAGAAAAGAAGCTATGGCATGGATACCCGTCTTGATGCCATTATTGATATACTCTTTTACGGCATAGTCAGAAAATAACCCTATAGATATTCACTTCGTGAATGCAGGGGGCAGGGAGAAAGGAGCAGGGAGAAAGGAGTTTCTTTCAATTCAGTGTCTTCCTGAAAGATGTGATTCTCCTGCTTAAGTAAGCCAGATCAGTCAATAATTTTGTTTTCTCTTTCTCATCAATTATATATCTCCTATGAAATATTATAATCATATTTGCACATTCAAAAACTGATCTTCTGGAGATATTAAGAAACTGCCCAAATTCTTTAGTTGAAAAAGAACCGGATCCTTCAGCAATATTATTAGAAATTGATAATCCTGAACCTCTTAGTTGTTCAGCAAATTTATAGAGCTTTTTACTATCAGCTAATTCTGCGATATCAAATAGCCTGTCTCCGAGATCAATGGCGTCCCGCCATATCTCGAGATCTTCAAATCGAAAATGTTTCATTTTACAGCTTTTTATGCAACGAGAAAATATCTTGAATGCAAGATAAAAAGAATATCAAAGTTATCACTGAACCAGCAGCATTTTTATCTAATCTCGCTCACTGCCCTTTGCTCTTTGCTCTTTGCCCTTTGCTCTTTGCTCTTTGCCCTTTGCTCTTTGCTCTTTGCCCTTTCCTCTTTGCCCTTTCCTCTTTGCCCTTTCCTCTTTGCCCTTTGCTCCTTGCCCTTTGCCCTTTGCTCTTTCCTCTTTCCTCTTTCCTCTTTCCTCCCTGCCCCTACGCAGCCTGCATCCTGTGCCGCCTGAGGCTGATAACCAGGACAACCACTCCCAGCAAAATAAAAGGAACACTCAGCCACTGACCCATATTAAAAGTCATACCGGCTTCAAATGGAACCTGGTCTTCCTTGACGAATTCAACGAAAACCCTGAATACAAAAACAATAATAAGAAAAAGACTGAAGAGCAAACCGTTGATAAATTCACCTTTCTTTCTCCAGTATATTCTGTATAAGATTAAGAATGTTATGAAATAAGCCAGTGATTCATATATCTGGGTTGGATGCTTGGGGACTGTCTCACCATTTCGCAGGAAGACAAAACCCCAGGGAAGAGTTGTTTCAACTCCGTATATTTCGGAATTCATTAGGTTGCCAAGGCGTATCATAGCCCCTCCAAGGGCAACCACTATAACTATTCGGTCAAGTATCCACATTAATGGTTTCTTCTCTTTCCTTGACCAGAGCCATAGAACCAAGGGTACTGTAATAGCTGCCCCATGGCTGGCCAGGCCCCCGCGCCAGATCTTCAGAATTTCAATCGGGTTGCTCAGGTAGTACGATGGTTCATAAAAAAGGCAGTGACCGAGACGGGCTCCGACTATAACCCCGATAGCCATGTATATGGTGAGCTTGTCAAGCATTTCGGTCTTTAGACCTTCGTTTTTAAATATCCTCTTGAAAAGCAGATAACCAAAAAGAAACCCGGAAGCAAAAAGTACTCCATACCACCTGGGTGCAAAATTGCCTATTCTAAATATTTCGGGATTTACATCCCAGGTTATGATAGCCAGCAGTTCCATAATGATGCTTTTTTGATACAGGTAGCAAAATTAAGAAAATTGTTTTACTGACTAAATTATTATTGAGGAAGCTTTGATATTTTTGTGGAAGCTGCAGGGATGAAAAGTAAAAAATTTCATGTAGGTTTGTAAACCCATATAGTGTTTTTCTCATGCTTTCACTAAACCGTAACATCAGTATATTAATCATCTTATTCCTGATAATTGCATCATGCGCTAAAGTAAGTTCCCCAACTGGAGGGCCCCAGGATGTAACACCACCTGAAGTATTGAGCATTGTTCCCGAAAATGAATCGGTTAATTTTAAGGAAAGGTCGTTCGAAATTACTTTCGACGAGTATTTTATTCTTGATAATGCCGACCAGGTATTAATGATATCACCTCCGTTGAATGAGAAACCGGAAATCAAGACACGTGGTAAGAAACTTATTGTTGAACTGGACGAAGATGAGGTGTTGAGTGAAAATATGACCTATTCCTTTAATTTCCTCGACTGTATAAAGGACCTTAATGAAAATAATCCACTTGAAAACTTTAAGTATGTATTTTCAACCGGTGATGTAATCGATTCACTTTCGATTACAGGGTATATTTATGATGCATTCGACCTTGAAGCAGGGGAGGATATCCTTGTTCTGTTGCATTCGGAAATGGCCGATACGGTTCCTCAAGCAATATTACCTGCTTATATTACCCGGGCTTCAGAGAATGGCCAATTCAGGATCGATAATATTGCAGCGGGAGAATATAAAATATACGGATTGAAAGATGATAATAATAACAAACAATATGATCTTCCCACCGAAGCATTTGCATTCTTGGATTCTTCAATATATGTCAGTCCTGCCAACAACTATATACCTCCCCGGCCCGACAGTATAATTACGAAAACCGATTCAACATTGATAGCACCTGTTATGGATTCAATCGAGGTGTCAGAGGATTCACTCAGGTATGAACGTATCCCCGGAAAGGAATATGAACTGTTTTATTTCGTGGCTGAGAGCAAAATACAATATCTCACAGGAACCAATAGGCCACAACCTTACCTGCTGCAGTTCGTATTTGCACTGCCCGTTGATACCTCCTCTTTCATAATGCAGTTTGCCGATGCAGAAAGGGAAGTTCAGTATATACAGGAAGTTTCAGTAAAACAGGATACTTTTAAAATATGGCTCACAGACAGCACCTTCTATTCACGTGAACGGATTACTGTTTATCTCGAACATCCTGAAACAGACACACTGGGCCAGCTGCAGTCAGTAATTGATACCGTAAACCTGAGATACAGGATACCTGCCAGGGGAAGACAAACCTCAGCTGGTGGGAAAGTAAGCCTGCCCTTCAGAACTAACCTGTCGCAGTCAGCAGGACTTAGACCCGAACAGCATCCTGAATTTGTCTTCGAAACACCGGTACTGGATCCTGATACATCACTCATGAAACTGTTTCTGAAAAGTGATACCATACTGATCAACAGGAAATATTCGATATATCGTGACAGCCTGAACTCCAAAAAATTCAGGATCGAAACAGCGCTTGTTCCCGACAGCTCTTACCTGTTTGTCATGAATACTGGAGCTTTCAAAAATATCTATGATCATACTACCGACTCAAGTGCTTTTAATTTCAGGATCAGGAATCCTGTCCAGTTTGGCAGACTCACACTTAATATTACGGGGTTCGTGGGTGATATTATTGTTCAACTTATGGATTCAGGAGAGAAACTAGTGAGGGAAAGGAAGATAAGACTGCCGGATGATAGCAATGTTGATTTCGCTTACCTCGACAGTAAAGACTACCTGGTAAAATTGATATTCGACCTGGACAGGAACGGAGAATGGACAACCGGGGATTATGCCCTGGGCAGGCAACCCGAACCGGTGACATATTATCCCGGGGAAATAGGCGTGAAAGCAGGATGGGAATTGATAGAAGACTGGCAGATAGAGGGCATCAGGATAAAAGAAAACTCAATCAGCAGCACCAGAGGGCCTGTTGAAAAGAAATAAATATCTCACCAAACAATATGCGAAATGACTGAAGAAATCGTAGCAGGAATCGATATAGGTGGAACAAACACCGTATTTGGCCTGGTAGACAAACAGGGCAAGATAATAGCTGAAGGCACCATTGATACCGATAAATCTCCTCAGCCCGATGGCTTTATAGCAAAGCTTGCCAGTGAGATATCTAAACTGGTCTCTGGTGCAGGAAACATCACACTCAAAGGTGTGGGTATCGGAGCTCCCAATGGTAATTACCATAAGGGAACAATAGAACTGGCTCCTAATCTCACATGGAAGGGGATTGTCCCTTTTGCCGATAAGATGAAAAATGAAATAAATAAACCCGTCGTTCTTACGAATGATGCGAATGCTGCAGCCGTTGGAGAAATGATTTTCGGGGGAGCCGTTGGAATAAAGGATTTTATTATTCTCACTCTTGGTACAGGCCTCGGAAGCGGATTTGTGGTGAATAATCAGGTCGTGTACGGACATACAGGCTTTGCAGGGGAATACGGACATGTAACTATGATTCCCGGGGGAAGGGAATGCGGATGTGGAAGAAAAGGATGCCTCGAAACCTACGCTTCCGCTACCGGCATTGTGCGCACGGTAAAAATATTCATGGAGGATAGAAAGGAATACAGCATGCTCAGGGAGATTAACACTGCCTTAATAGATTCTAAACTGGTGGCAGAAGCTGCGGCCAAAGGAGATAAGCTGGCACTCGATGCCTTTGATTATACAGCTGAAATACTCGCCCTCGCAATAGTAAATGCCGTGGTTGTGACTAGCCCGAAAGCAGTCTTTCTCTTTGGGGGCCTGGTGAAAGCAGGAGATCTACTGTTTATACCACTGAGAAAACATGTTGAGAGATTAATAATGCCCGTATTCAGAAATACATTCGAAATACTGCCATCTTCTATTCCGGAAGCAAATGCCGCAGTACTGGGTGCGGCAGCCCTTGCCTGGAAAGAACTTTAATAGTTTTTTTGGAATTATCGTTGTTTCGTGATAACTTTAGTACACTATTGGTTCGGTTAGTTCAGAAACAAACAGTTTATTTGCCTTGAAAAGAATAAGGGTAGACAATTTGGGGTATGTGGAAGATCATCCTGGCCTGGCTGAAATTTCAGCCGGGCTGGATGGCCTTAATGATATACACCGGATTGATGTTGTTAACTGGGATATCACAGCATATAAACCGGATGTGGCTTTTAAGATAGCATACAGCAAAAAGGAAATTTACCTGAAATATTTTGTCAGTGAAAAATATGTGAAGGCAGAAAAGACAGGTATAAACCAGGATGTGTATGAAGATTCCTGTGTGGAATTCTTTGTCTCTCCGGCAGACGATGGGATATACTACAATCTCGAATTCAACAGTATAGGAGCTTTTCTTATAGGATCAGGAACAGGAAGGCGCGATAGCAAAAGAATCGATCCATCCATAGCAGCACAGCTGCGCTGCCTGCCGGACCTGGGCAATAAGCCTTTCCCTGAAAGATACGGACAGCAGGAGTGGACTCTGACGGTGGCAATTCCGGTAAGCCTGTTCTTCAGACATACCATTGACAGTCTTGAGGGAAGGGAATTCAGGGTTAATTTTTATAAATGTGGGGACGGACTTACGGAACCTCATTATCTGACATGGAATCCGGTTCATACAGAAAAACCTGATTTCCACCGGCCGGAATATTTTGGCATAATAACTTTTAAGTAAATGGAAAAAAATGATGAGGGGAAATGCAGTAATAGGACAATCTGGTGGCCCTACATCGGTGATCAATTCCAGCCTTGCAGGGGTTATTGAGGCTGCTAAAGAATCACCGGGATTTACCGGAATTTTCGGAATGCAGTACGGGATTGAAGGTTTCATGAATGAATGGCTCATCGACCTGGGACATCAGACCGACAAAGTGATCAAAGGACTACGCAGCACTCCTTCTTCAGCCCTTGGATCATCCAGGCATAAACTTGTTGATCAGGATTTCCCTGTGATACTGGAAGTGCTTAAAAAGTATAACATAAGGTATTTCTTCCTTATTGGAGGTAATGATACCATGGATACCATCAACAGGGTTGAAAAATATTGCAGTGCGAATAATTATGAACTTGTTGGTGTTGGTATCCCCAAAACGGTGGATAACGACCTTTTCGGTACGGACCATACACCAGGCTTTGCCTCGGCAGCCAGGTCTAATATTCTCAATGTAATGCAGGCAGGTGTGCTCGCAAGGGATATGCAAAAGGTTGATAAGTTTGTTGTTTACCAGACCATAGGACGTGATTCAGGATGGCTGGCGCTGGCCACAGCCCTGGCAGCAAGGAAGGAATCAGATGCACCCCACCTGATATATGCTCCCGAATTTGTTTTTAATAAGGATAAATTCCTTGCTGATGTAGAGAAATGCATAAATAGATATGGTTACGTCTCAGTGGTGTGCGGCGAAGGTTTGAAATATGCCGATGAATCACCTGTTAGCCAGTCAGGAACAAAAGATAAATTCAGCAATATTGAATTCGGAGCCATGGGAGGAGCAAGTGTGGGGCTAAATCTTCATGGCATGATACATAATGAATTTGGCTACAGGGGAGAGTTTCAGATCACTGAATCACTTATAATGTGCGACATGGCCAGGGCTTCCAGGCTAGATCTCCAGGAAGCCTATATCTGTGGAACAAAAGCCGTTGAAATTGCAGAGTCAGGTGAGTCTGGACACATGGTTAGCATGATAAGGCTCTCAGATAAACCGTACAGGATTGAATACGGTAAAGCCTCGCTTGGTGATGTGGCTGTAAAAGCCAAACCGGTGCCAACGGATTATTTCAATGAAGAAAGGAATTATGCCTCGCAGAAGTTTTTTGACTATATGTTGCCCCTGGCAGGTGAGCTGCCTGAATATACGGAACTCGAGAAAATAAAACCTGAAAAATAATCTTAAGATTATGCGAAGACAATTCAACAAAATTGCGCTGTCGTTACATGCCCATCCTGATGATGCAGAAGCATGGAATGCCGGAACCCTTAAGCTGCTTAAGGATAAAGGATATAAGATAGTTATTGCTACACTGACTGCAGGGCAGATGGGTGGCTGCAATATGAGCATGGAAGAAACGGCACAGGTGCGTGAAAAAGAGGCAAAAAATGCAGCATCTGTGCTCGATGCTGATTATTATTGCCTGGGTGGCGAAGATGGATTCCTGCTCGACAGCAAGGAGATGAGACTGAAAGTAATAGCTCTCATGCGAAAGGTCAGAGCCGGAGTTGTGTTTACCCACCTTCCATGTGACTATCACTCCGACCACAGGGTGACGGCAAATATAGTTGAATCAGCCGCAATGATTTCTTCCCTGGACCCGGTCCCCATTGATGAACCGCCACTTGATGTGACACCTTTATTATACCATAGCTCACCCCTCACACTGAGTGACCCGATAGGTACAAGAATAGCAAAACCTCATTTTTATGTTGACGTGAGCTCCGCTATAGAAACCAAGAAGAAGATGCTTGAACACCATGTTTCACAACAGGACCTGATGAGGCATATGCATAAAATGCACGACTTTTTTGGCTATGTCCTTGAAGGGAACAGGAACTATGGCAGGGATGTAAATGTTGAATATGCCGAAGTTTACTGGCAACATATGGGTGGTGGATTTCAGAGGGAGCCGCAGATACAGAGAGATCTTAAAGATTTTATAATTAATAATAATCACTGATATGAACCTTAAAGAAGAACGCTACAGCAGGTTTGCGCTGGTAAGGGAGATGATGGAAACAGCTGATGTAATAAAAAGATTTGATTTTCATGAAGCACACAGATTTGCCGAAAAAGTGAAGACAGGCAAAGGAATGTTCCTTACGGGGGAGGGAAGCAGCAGGATATTCCCGGCCAGAAGAATGATATATGACATTCTGAGAAGGGGAATGGACATGAAAGCGTTTACCGACGGATCAACACAGGCGCTTGAATATGATCTGAGTAATTTTGCCGTATTCGGAGCATCTAATTCGGGACAGACCAAGGAAGTAATACGATTGTTTACCAGCCTGAAGGAGAAGGGACAAGATTTGCGGTTCGGACTTACTGCAAATGTCAGTACGCGGCTTGAAGAACTGTCCAATGATACTCATATACTCGCTTGTGGTAAAGAAGATGCTGTTGCTGCTACCAAATCAGTGATCGAACAGGCATTGTTTTATGATGCCCTGATACACCACCTGGCCGGGGAGGAGATGAGAGGCCTCGATGAATTGTCGGATATGGTAAAAACAGCCATGACACTCAAAATTGATGACATGATAAGTGATACCTTAAGCAGAGCACAGGTCATTTACTTTGCAGGACGAAATACCGGGGTGGCCGAAGAGCTGACACTAAAGACAAATGAGATTACAAGGAAGAAGTCAGAATTCCTTGAAGGAACCTATGGCGTGCACGGAATTGAAGAAGTGATGGATGCTGGCGAAACAGTAATATGGATTAATCCGTTCGCCGATGAAATGGAAAAGTTTGACGAATGCCTGGTGAAAGGTGTAGGCCTTGATATTATAGCAGTATCCGAATATGAAACAATATTCCCCACAATAATTATTCCTGATGGTGGCAGATACAGGGAATATGTTGAACTGGCAGCTGGCTGGAATATCCTAGTTGAAACAGGCATCAAGCTGGGGATTGACCTCGATAAACCGGAACGGGCACGCAAAGTGGGTAATGAATATATTGGTTCCTGAAAAGATTAATAAGATTAATACCAATAAATCTTTCACCTGTTAAATCAATATGTTAATTTTGTTATCTAATATTGAACAGGTTATTAACTTATTCAACTGCTAATGGCTAAAAGACAAATTGCCGTAGGGATAGACATTGGTGGAACAAATACAGTGTTCGGGCTTGTCGACAGGGACGGTATAATAATTTCTGAAGGTTCAGTAAAAACGGGAGAGTTCGAGGATGTGGAAGTGTTTGTCGCCGCATTATATGAAAAAGTAAATGTCACACTGAGAAAGCTTGGAAATTCAGCAGACCTGCTGGGTTATGGCATCGGTGCGCCCATGGGTAATATTAACAACGGCACAATTGAATACCCTTCCAACCTGCCATGGAAAGGTATCATTCCTCTGGCTGAATATTTCAACAGGCATACATCTCTTCCGGTAACCGTGACCAATGATGCCAACGCTGCTGCTGTTGGTGAGATGATCTATGGAGGGGCAAAGGGAATGAAGAATTTCGTGGTTATCACCCTTGGCTCAGGTCTCGGCAGCGGGTTCGTTGTCGATGGCAAACTTGTGTACGGGGCTAACGGATTTGCAGGTGAGATAGGCCATACCGCCATTAGACCGGGAGCCTCCAACAGGATGTGTGGATGCGGAAGGAAAGGATGCCTCGAAACATATGTCTCTGCATCCGGGATAAAAAGGACCGTGCTTAAAATAATGGCTGATAGCATAGTCGACAGTGAACTCAGGCAGTTAAGTTTTAATGAACTGAATTCAAAAATAATACACGATGCTGCCCTGAAAGGTGATCCTATTGCACTCGAAGCCTTTGAGCACACAGGAAGAATGCTTGGATTTAAACTTGCTGATGTTGTTGCTCATACCAATCCTGAAGCAATATTTCTTTTCGGTGGTCTTGCACTTGCTAAAGATCTTATCTTTGAACCTGCCCGTGAATACATGGAAGAACATCTGCTGAGTATCTACAAGGGCAAGGTGAAGCTGCTACCATCACAGCTCAGCACACAGAATGCAGCCGTGCTGGGTGCAAGCTCTCTGGTGTGGACTAACCTGGAATTTTGATGATGAAGACCTTTGCCAACATGACCAACTTCCCTGAAATATTGAATTATATTTTAGGAGTATTATTCATTCTAATAGTATTTTCCCTGGCCTATGCTTATCTGAAACCGCACAGGATACACAAAAGATATCCTTATTCAACGCTGCTTCTGAAAATTAGTTATTTGCTTTATCTCCTGGTGATTCTCGTGATAATCTATCTCTCAAGCCTGGTTAAGGAAGGCATGGGAGAGGTGTTTCTTGGTATCGAATTTTATGCCTTTCTCCTGGTTTTGTTTGTACCCACCATAGGCGTCTTTGCCCGCAAGCTGGGGCACTTTAAGAAAAACAGGGAGAACTATTATTACTTCTTTACGGTTGTGAACATACTGAGCATAATCGCCCTGATAGTGATGTACGCGCTATAAGTGCGGTTTGATTGTTTGAACATCTGCCTTTCGGCAGACTGGTTTGAACGTTTGATCTTGCCGTTACCCACTTATCAAACCTCTCAACCTCTCAACCTCTCAACCTCTCAACCCTTTCTTTCATCATTCCCGGGCCGCATACCTAACTCGTCCGCCTAGGATAGGCCTGGTTGCCTAAAAGAACTTCCGCTACCATCAGGTCTTCAGCTGTGGTTATCTTGATATTCTCAGTATTTCCTTCTACAAGATTTATCTTATGTCCTGCTGCTTCCACAACCGATGCATCGTCAGTGAAGCCGGGCTGAAAAGCTTTTCCATATGCCGCAAGAAGAATATCTGACCTGAAAACCTGGGGTGTCTGTATGAGAGCTATCATATCTCGGTTAAGAACCCTGTTCCGGGTAGCAGAATGAATTTCACGGATTGATTCGGAAGGATTTATGAAAGGAACAGCATTCCCCTTCTTCTCAGCCATTAAAAAGCACCTTTCAATGGTTCCGGTACTTACCAGTGGGCGAACAGCATCGTGCACCGCAACAAGAGATTTCTGCCTGACAAGGGAAAGCCCGTTTTTTACTGAATTATACCTTTCTTCACCACCAATTACCATATTATGATCATGATCAAACCCATGTTTTATACATAATTCTTCCCAGACAGAAGTGCTGTCACGGGATAGTACAATAATAACCTCTATCCCTGGATCATATTCCAGGAACCTGTCGATGGTATGAAATATTATGGGTTTCCCGGACAGGGTAAGGAATTGCTTTGGGACTACAGCCCCCATTCTTATTCCCCTGCCTCCTGCCACAACTATTAGGTATCTGTGTAGAACACTCATCAGAGAATCCCTTTCGACTACTTGGTATAAAGAAAACGCTTGATATTTCTTTTTGGTGTTTTTACAAACTCCTCATTATGAATCCTGTATTCCGAAACATTCATATAAGACGGAAGCCTTTTGTTAAGCTCTTTCCTTGTTTCTTCATAGAAGCCCTTAAGCTGATCTTCTCCGATGCTGTCCTTCTTCATCTGCTCGAAATCTGGATAAACCAGAGCAACAAGCTTATTCTCTTCCATTATTACGACTGTTTCTCCAATAAGATACTCATTGTTTATCATTGACTCTATCTCTTCAGGATATATGTTCTTCCCCGAAGGTCCCAGTAAAAGACTCTTGCTCCGTCCCTTTATATAGATATTCTTCTCTTTGTCCATTATGCCGAGATCACCAGTATGCATCCATCCATCTTCATCGATTATTTCCCTGGTCGCTTTCTCATTTTTATAATAACCAAGCATCACATTATCTCCACGTAATATGATCTCACCAACTTCTCTTTCAGGATCTGAAGAGTCAATAGTAACCTCCAGTGTGTCTACGGCCCTGCCCGATGCCCCCAGCCTGGTCGTATCCCATGATGCATAGCTGATAAGGGGACCACATTCGGTCATGCCGTATCCGACCGTGAAAGGAAACCTGATCTTCTTGAAGAATTTCTCAACATCGGCATTGAATGCCGCACCTCCAATAACCATTTCATGGAAATTCCCTCCAAATGACTCGTACAGGGTCTTTCTTATTTTATTCCTTATAATCCTGTTAATCCCGGGCATGCCAAGCAGTACCTTCATTACCGGCTTACTGATAACCGGTATCAGCTGTTTCTTATACACTTTCTCTATTACAAGTGGGACCGAAAGGATCAATCTTGGCCTGATTTCTTTAAATGCCTGCAGGATGATCTGGGGCGAAGGAGTTTTTGTAAGTATTGTAATATGGCAACCGTAAGTAAAGGGGAACAGGAATTCAAAGGCACAGCCATAGGTATGTGCTAGAGGAAGGAAACTCACGATTTTATCCCCGGGTTTAAGAGGCATGTTATTCTGTGCAAACCTTACGTTAGCTGCAAGGCTGCGATGAGGAACCATTACCCCCTTTGAGAAACCTGTACTGCCGGATGTATAAGAAATAACAGCAACTTCTTCATTATCAATATCCGAGAATTTAATCATATCAGGTTTAAGTACAGGATATTTCTTGGAGTAAATTTTATCAATATCCCCAATTAGTTTTTTTACATTTTCATTTGATCCAAAAGCAAACTGGAAATCTTCAGTAAACATCACAGTATTCACTTCAGGCATTTTTTCATATTCAAGATCCTCCATGATGTTTTTGTCAACAACAAGGAATTTAGAATCAGAATGGTTTACCAGGTTCATTAGATCTTCCTTCCTGAAGTCGGGTAAAATGGGTACTATTATTGCACCATAGGTGACTGTTGCCAGGTAAACAGCACACCAGTTTGCAGAATTCTTTCCTATTAGGGAAACCTTGTCACCTTGCTTGATGCCTGCCTCCTCAAAAATCAAATGAATTTTGAGTATGGTAACAGCCATATCTTTATAGGTGAAGCCCTCTCCCTGGTAATTGGAAATAGCTTCAATATCCCAGTTTTGTTTTATACTGTCTTCAATGTATCCAATAAGTCTTTCTTTGATCATATGATGGCATTTTAGGGTTGTATTGTAAATGTATGAAAAAAAACAATTAGGAGATAAGCACAGCCTCTTGTTACTGTTTAATTACCCTTACGGTCCTTATTCCATAGGCTGGTATAACCGTTTCATTTTCGTATGTTTCAAGTCTGTTACCGTCAAAATCAGTGAACCATATCTCCCGGGGATTATCCTTGAAAATCAATGAGAGAGGTTCGGGTGTTCCTCCTGAATTATAAAGCCTGATAAGATATCCTTTATCTGCAGGGATAAGACTAATACAAATAATATTATTTGACATAATTTCCTCAACTTTAGTCTCAAAAGGATCCTTATTGTTGATTATAACTCTTGAAATCATATCTCTCTCAGTTATAATGCCAACAACTGCATTATATCAAGCAATATTGTCAATAACAGCCAGGGCATATTATTCAGTTCTTCTTTGGGTATATATATAACTCAATCCTCTAATGTTATTATCGAAGACAATACGATATCAGATTTCAATATTGGCGTACATATCCAATATTCCTCCGATATTACCATAGAAAACAGTTCTATCATAGAAAATGGTATTGGAGTTGCATTATACAATTCATCATCGACAATTCAGTATAATAATATTTCTTATAACACATGTGACGGGATAGGAGATGTTTATTATTCAAATGCCACAATCAGAAACAATACAATAACTTATAACAATCAATCAGGTATTAACAACATCCTTTACTCCAATGGCATTATTGATAACAATACGATATCAAATAATCTTTATGGAATACACTGTGGCATATATTCTTCTCCGATAATTACTTACAATAATATTACGTCCAACTCGATCGGAATATTAAGCGCTGATGGCTCCAATGCCACAATCCATTGGAACAATATTCATAATAACACAATTTATAATGTGAGTAATACAGACTCTAGTATAGTCCTAAATGCAACCTATAATTATTGGGGTGCAGACCCGCCCAACCCAGCTGGTATAAATGGAAATGTCATCTACGATCCATGGCTGGCTGATCCAGTTGAAGATGCGGGACCAGAATAGGTTGCGAAATATGAATATAATAAATAGGACATCAGGGGAAACTACTTGACGGGGAAATTTACAT
>Ga0209536_100005086_pt1 | contig 20561 bp, 24 predicted proteins | sample DeeMarSeWOR28_12_FD_187461 | JGI IMG/M metagenome (GOLD analysis project Ga0209536, IMG submission 187461) | Marine sediment microbial communities from White Oak River estuary, North Carolina - WOR-2-8_12 (SPAdes) (version 2) | ecosystem: Environmental > Aquatic > Marine > Intertidal zone >... | reverse complement strand
AGCGTCCGACAATATCATAGAAGCGTATGTTGTTGGCGAGAGTTCGAGCGACCATACGCAGAATCTTATCTCCGACGACAGTGCCATGTGTCTCGTTGGTAGCATTGAAACGATCGATGTCAATGAGAAGAATACCCAGAGGAAAATGGTGTTTATTCATCTCCTCTAACCTGATCATGATCTGAGCTTCCAAATAGGATTTATTGCCCAGCTCAGTGAGAGGATCGAGGAGGTTCATATTTTTGAGCTCCTGGGTTTTCTGTGGGATGAGTACTTTTGGAGATGTATCATAAAAGGTTTCGACGGCACCGACGATTTTCTGTTCTGGATCCATGATGGGCATAATCTGCATAAACACAGGGAAGCGATACCCTTCTTTGTGGTGAAAGTATGCTTCGAAGCTGCGCTTTTTTCCATCCCTTATTGTTTTGTCCACTGGGCAATCATTTTTACAAATTTTCAGGTCATTATTCTCGGATGCAATCAGGATGTTTTCACAGCATTTATGTCCTAGAATCTATAATTCAATCTCACAAAAACTAGTATCAGATTCATATAATCTTACTTTAATGAAAATAAGATTTTTGAGGTGAGCAAAATTGTATGCCTTTACCCCAATAATTAAGGCAATATTTTCCATAGTAGGATTATACAGTCCAGTATGATCTCCGTACTGAAGAATATTGTTGGGCATGATAATATGTTTTGAGTTTCTGTCCATAAGTAACTTCAACATGCTTGCATCCATTGGATTCACAAAAAAGGCATGATCGAAAGATTCCTCAACCCAGGAGCCTATACCTTTTTTGATTTCGTTGAAGTCAATAACGAATCCAGCATTGTCTAAACTCATATAATGACGTATACCAAATGTGACCTCCAAGTCTATATTGTGCCCATGAATGTTAGCACATGGTCCGTCATAGTTGAGAAGACAGTGACCTATTGGAAAGTTAAATTTTTTAGTAACTGTTATCATTTATCCGCAAAACCTTTATTTTATTTCAGTTGATAATGTTATAGTATACTCATAATCCATGCCACTATTGTTCACAATTTCTACCACGAATGTACTATCCTGAATTTGTGATATAGGTATACTTTGCTGTTTTGCAACATTGACTACATTATACGGGTAAATAATGTCAACTCCCCATTTTAGAATTGCTGGAGAGGTACCGGAAACATTGATCTGCACAATCTTCAACCTGTAAGAAAAAATTTCGTAAAGAGATGATTGATACGGTTTTAATAAACCAGTCAACCTATAATCACCAGTTTCTGATTTAGGCGGTTGCTGAATTTCACCGTAGGAATCGTTGCGTTCGCCTCTTATAAAGTATTTTTTTACACCATCACAATCCGCACCAAGAATAAAAAATAATGAGATCATGATTAAACCCGGTGTTAATATTTTAAATAGTGTTTTTATTGTTTCCAATGCAGTCTCCTCTGTAATGTGTTATAAACATCGGAATGTACAAAACCTCCTGCCAATTCTTGCAGAGGTCTTTTTCTTAAAATAAACTTCATGTTCCCGTCATCCACAAAATTTACAATATGGAATCCGGTGGCATTGAACATACGCATAGCATCCTCCGGAAGCAACATATTGGGGTGGTGATGACTTATGGCGGCTGTCATCGGATCAGTAAGTTTACTTCCTTTGGATATGTGCGTAGGCGCCTCTACGTACCATAAACCGTTGTTACACATCACAACCCATACTTCTAAGCAAAAAAGAAAAGGGGCAAAAGCATGTTCGAATACTTGATTACAATAGACGTATTGTACTTTTTCGGTGGGAAAAGCGGACAGGTCATGCATGTCCGCCAAAATAATGTCTACCGAGGGATAATCTTTCTTCGACGCTTCGATGTTAGTCCGCCCAAGCGTGACACCGGTTACATGCTTAAACCCCAATTCCTTAAACACAAAGGCTTCTTTACCATCACCGCAACCTAATACTAGAACCGGTTTATCTTTATCGACAAAAACGTGACCGATTTTAGGCCGAATAATATCTTGATTAACACTCTCTCCAGAAACGCATCGAGTTGGATGACCTTGCAAATTGTTTAGGTAAAAACTCCAAAGTTCATGTGTCATAACTATTCCTGTACTATTCCGTCTGGACCGACTATGGGTGCCTTTTTGTCTTTTGTAGTATCAACAATTTCAACTTCTCGATTGAACGGTAAGTTGAGTTGTTCACGTAGTTGCTTTTCCTCTGTATCTTTAGATTGCCTAATGTCCAATTCATTTATTTTGTCAACAAAAGCATTTCCGCTAACGACAACTTTACCTTTTGCTTCACTTTCCATTCCAAGGTTACCTGCGATATGATTCTCTAATACAGCTTTTACCGTGTGAACCATATCTTCAAGCACCGGGTCTATAGAGGCATCTATATCTTCAGTCGCACGTTTCAACACGTGCACCTGTGATTTAGGTTCTTTAGTACGAGGATCAAGTATTCGACTTACATTTTTGTCCTGGATATTATAAGTTACACTGACCACATTGACCTGTCCTTCAGCCTCGGATATAAACTCCACTTTCCTTATGGAAATTCTTACGGAATTTCCTTTTTCCTTAATTGCACTGCTCATCCTAATACTCCTTTCTAATAAATACTAATTAGGTTTTAATTCAATTTCACAAACGTCGCCATCACAATATTTTTCTGTAATGGCCATGTTCTTTTTAACTTGTGAAAAGTCTATTGGTTTAATTGATTTGATTCGTTCTTTATATTCTGCTTCGGTTATTTTTTCATAGGGCATTTGAGGGTATGTTTTAGATCGTCTAGGTAGAAACGATATGCCTTTAAGTTGATACTGATAATAATTTAGGGCTGGTTCAATTTGATCGCCCTCTGTCTCCGGATCAAATGAAATTGTACACGATACTTGGTTGTCTGCCCAATATTTCTGCAGGAATGCTGCCAAAGATAATTGTTCCCACATGGAGACATCACCGACAGTTCGCATGTTTAATCCAACATCCACCGGAACCTCTACCACCATAGCATTTTTATCAAGTTCGTCCTCTTCGATCTTATAGTTTGCTTTTTTAATAGGTTCTAATAGCGGGCTGGTTTTCGAGATTCTTATTCTGCGGATATAGTATCTTGATTCAGGATAATGACATCCGGGTGTTGACCCACACAGCAAAGATACTGTACCGGATGGTTTTATGCTAGTTGTTTTTATACTGTTGGGCATAACTAACCATTTAGAATATATTGTATCCCAATTCTGAATAGTCCGGTATCCCTCCTCCAACCATTCTTTTAACATATTTGTATTATTCTTTTCCAAGAATTGAGTTATACCGCTAACCGAGCAACCTATTCTTCTGTTTCGCAAGAGTACCCTGTTTGTCTCAGGCCAATGAGTTTTACCTAAAGTTACAGTTTTAGCATATAGGTAGGAAAATTTTAGAGTTCTAAGAAAGTCTTGTTTAGTTTCATGGCGGTAAGGAAAGTTTTCAACAAGGCAACAGAGTTCATACGATTCAAGGGTTTGCTCAACACACGGGTTGGCTCCCATAGCTAGTGAATCTTTATCATTTGCTAAGTCTCCCATTCTTCCCCACGTTCTTGCGTTTTCTAACCAAAGATAACCAGGCTCACCATTTTCTTTGGAACGTTCTGTTGCCGCGTGATAATTCATTCCTACATCTGCCATAATCGAATTGTTGGACGTCCATCCATAATCTTTACGGTGAGGGTTGACCTTGTAGTCTTTTAAATCTAAATACTCGTCATCCATTTTTCCAAAGGCAATCAAAGCAGTACGCCGTACATTTCCGGAAACTACACACTTTCCCATAAGATTCATAATATCAACGATTAAAGTGTTATTGGTTGGGCTGCCCTCTGCTTCATTCAGCATCGGGGTAAGTCTTTTGTGCAGTTCGATCAATGGTTCAGGACCGGCTGCTATACCACCAAATGTTTTTATCGGTCTTCCGGCTGGACGTATATCGGAGTAGTTAAATGACACTGGTGGTAATCCGTAAAAGTATGAGTCTAAAAGTAGTCTAACCGATTCGACCCATCCTTCACGAGTATCAGGTATGCGATACTCTATTGTCGGACGATTTCTTCCTGGACCTTTTACAAGTGCCATTCCTGTACCTCGGGTGTCAAATCCTATTCCGACTCCTAACATACTCATATCCATAGCGAATATAAAAGGTTTGGCTGGCTCATCTTTTAAACTTTCTGTTGAAACAAATCCGCAGTTATTTAATGCCGCATACAATCCTTTTTCTGTAATGATCGGACTGCCCATCGCCCATAAACCTCTACCCGGTGGAAGGAATTTCATATTAAACATCCGATCATACATTTCTTGGGCAGAATACTGTGCTTGGTGAGCGTTCCAACCTAATCCATGGTAGTCAATCCATTTCTTCTGCATCGTGTAAGTTCCTTCCACGACACGCTGAATTGTTTCCCACCACTGTTCATTTCTAATGTCAGCACTACCACAAGATTCACATACAAATTCATCGCCAATGCTGTCTATAATTTGTGAACCGCAATCAGAACACTTCAACCGACTATAAGTTCTCATGTATGTTATTTCTCCAAGCCCGCCAAATCCGAACGGTGGCTTGATATGTTGGTACTGACCAATAAATTTTTTTGATAGACGAAAAGGTTTAACTTCTCCGCCATTATTAGTTAATAACTCTGACAACTATACCTCCTAAATTAGTAAGATTTCCAAAGAATGGTAAATCCTTTATAATCGACCCAAACCCAAAACTCTTTTTGAACATACGGTGGGCATTCTAGGTTTTTAAATTTTTCTAGGTCTTTATAAATACTTGATCCTATTTTAGATTTACATCTCTTTGATTGAATAAAAAATATTTCTTGATTGTTCCAAACAAATACGTCAACAAGTGAATGTGATCCTGCGCTACGTTGTGCATGGTAACCTTTGTTTTTGAAGTGTTCTTCAATTTTTCTTTCAACCTCTGTTCCACGCTCGTAATTAGTTCTTACCATTAATCCTCATCCTCTAGTTCCATCACCTTACCTTGTTTTGCGATATATTTCTTTTTCCACTCGTCTCCGTATTTACCCCACATAGTACAAGGTTCTCGGAAGTCACAGTATTCACAACGTTGACTACCGAAGTTTGGAATATAAATCTTCTTTTGCATGCCGTCAATGACTCTTTTGATTGTTTCGATTAGTCTCGCCAAATCCCCGTCATCCCGTGTGGTAAGGTATTTAAATAATTTTGGAGATTTTGTTTTTTGAAATAGATTGAATCCGACGCCAAGTTTTAAATTGTCAGGATTTTTAATCTGATCAGTCATAATCAAATAGACTAGAGCGTAATAGTATAAGGTCAACTGCATACTATTACTAATGGTGTAATCACTATATTTAAATCGACTTGTTTTGTGGTCTATCAGGTAGAGAGTATTTTCATACTGTAAAATAAGGTCGATCAAACCGAATAAGTTAAATTCTTCTGTTATAATTTCACCGGTAGAAAAATCTATAATCGGTATTTCAAAGGAGTATTCAACTCCTATTGGTGGTTTAAACCACTCAGTACCTTTATTTTCTTTATAATATTGAGCTAACGATGTTATACCCATTTGTCTGTAGGAGTCAAACTCTGTTTTGGAGATTTCAATCTCACTAAACATTACTTTATTTTCCCAGGACTGGTCAAAGGCATCCACAAGGAAATCAATTTCTGGTGTACCCTTTTCGTTTTTTAATTCTTTATGAAATTTTTCCAACCCAACATGAACAGCATCTCCGTATTCACGTGCCAACGAAGTTTTTATAACCGGAACTTTTTCTTCATAATTAAAATAATATCGCAAAGAACAGTCGGCGTATGTTGATAGACGAGAATGGGACAGATACGGGGATTTAGTGTAGACTTGCTTTTCGGTTTGTATGTTTTTAGTTTCTTGTTCCATGTATTCCTCCTTGTATTAGCATACTAACACAAAGATAGCAATCCATGAACAAAAAATTATTTACTCCAACTTTTGTCTACTATGGCATCAACTCTAGGGGGTATTGTTTTGAGGAAGTAAGCCTCTGCATCACACATCAGCTTAATTATGGTAGGTTTGTATTCTTCTAAATTAGTTCCTTCTAAAACTATTTCATCGTGTACGGTGTTAATTAGTTTGGCAGAACGTTTATTTTCAATAATGTCTTTCCTAATATATATTAATGCTAGCTTAATTATGTCTCCGTTTGTCCCCTGAATAGGAGTGTTTTTGCCGCAGTTTTCCAGGTGTCCTATTAATCTGTCGTATTTCTGCTTTCCTTTTTGTATACCATGACGCTCAATGAAATCAGGTAACTTGGGTATATCATAATATCTTTTTCTTCCGCTCAACGTTACTGAATACCCACCATGTATGGCTTGGTACGCAGATTTTCTAAGGTAATCATGAATTTTTGGAAATGTTTTAAAATACAAACTAATAAGATCGGCAGCTTCTGTTTTAGGTATTTGTAAATCTCGTCCCAGTTTTCTTGCGCCCATTCCATAGATTAAACCGAAGTTAAGATTTTTTCCTCTTTTTCTCAAATGTGGATTTACAGTTTTTGAAACTTCCTGGTTAAACAGCATTGACGAAACTTTAGAATGGGGGTCAGCCTCACTGTTTGTTACTAATTCCTCTTGAAATGATTCAACAAGTACTGGGTCCTGACTCAATTCTGCTAATACTCTAAGCTCACAACCAGAATAATCTGCTGTAAGTATTTCTTTAGCCGGGTATTGAGCTGTAAACGGATCTCTAAAGTTAAGGTCATCTTTAGTTTTAGGCGCTTTGATGTTTTGAAGATTAGGTTCTCTGCACGATAACCTCCCTGTAGAAACCATCGGCCAAAAATCCGGATGCAGACGATTAGTTTTAGGATTTATATTTTTTAGAAAGTTTTTTCCATATGTTGATTCCGATTTCGACCACTTTCTATATTCTTCAATGTCACGTATAACCTCGTGCTCGTAATACTCTTTAAGTGTTTCACTGTTGGTGTCGGGAACGTCAATTCCTATTTTAGTGAGAGCCTCTTTTAACTGTTCTGGGCTGTCATAATTTATATTCGGTGCACCAAAAAGATTGGTTTGTAGTTTTGTTACAAAATGATGATCTAGTTTTTTCTTACCGGTTTCTTTTAATACCAAAACTTTTTGTGCTAACGCCAACCACATTTTCTGATCAATGTACATACCGTTTAATTCTATGTCGCCTATTGCGGATGATACACTGAACTCTAATCTAGCAACTTTTTCCATATTTTCTTTTTTCAAAAGCTCGGTTTGAATTTTTCTCAATTTGAGCGGGATGACGATATCCCCCGCAGAGTATTCAATTTGCTGTTCCGTTATTTCAACCCCGGGGACCCACTTTGCAAACTCTATCCTTATGGTTTTATCCAGCTCTACACCTAAATATTTTTTAGCCTGATCTTTTAAACTTGCACCCGTGGTATAGTCTACTTTTGCTCTGCCGCCCAACAGTACTAATTCAGCAAGAAAAGTATCATAGATATTTGAATCAATCGTTATGCCAGCGTGGTATTTGATAAATTTGTAGTCAAATTTATGATTGTGAAATACTTTTATTATTTCTTGTGATTCTAAGAAGTTTTTTAGAGGTAGGATATTTACATTATACCAGTGTATAATATATTGTTTTTCCTCAGTTCCAATTTGAAACAAGACGGGTCTGTCCTTTATGGTATCCAGACCCGTTGTTTCAGTATCTATCGACACAAGTTTATGTTCAATAATTTCCGGGTAGTATTCCCAAAAATCACTTTCGTTTTTTATAACTACCGTATTTAATTGCATTTATATAATTTTCCACATAAAAGCGTCGGTCTCTTTGTATTGTTTTCCAATTTGCTTTTGCCCATTTAAGGGCACCGACCATACAAGCGTATTCATGTTTTCCTTTGATTAATTTCCATTGTCCGGTTGGATCTTTAATTTCTAAGGTATAACAATTAAATCGAGGATCGAGTTTTATTTCTGGCTTATCGAACCCCAACATCCTGTATTTGAATATTAGACCTTTAATACTGTCATCATGACTGGTTGGTTCCATATCTGCCTCTTAAAATAATGTATACTGTTTAACCGGTGTTTGAGAATCAATATTCAACAGTCTTGCATATTTATAATATACCCGGTCGATACCTGATTTCAAATAATCATCAATAAACCCTAATGCCTGGCTAAGTTCTGATCTCTTATTACCTTGTAATACCTCCTCTTTTATAAATTTTTTATATTCTTTTCTTCCTAAAGTATCATACATTACGTCTACCCATTCAACGTAATCCAATACTACTCGTAGGTTATGCGCAGTTATTAATGCGCCACCCATAGAACCCGGTTCCCAAAGGATAGGCACTTCCTCCCTGGATATTGTTTTACACGTATTGCATTTACAAGTCAATCCGTCAACCGATATTTGTTTTTTAAAATTACTGGATTTCTCATCAGCTTTATTTCCTAACATTCTGGTTTCTCTCATGTTAATAGAGTATTCTCTTGTTCTAACACCTTGACCGTAAGATGAGCTATCTATTGTTATTTCTTCGAATAGGTCTTTTACATATGGAAATATAGGAATGACATTATTCCCACCGATGCCGAGTGCATGAGTTTTATCAGTATACCCTTTGCTGTGCAAATGGCAGATAGCAAAAGCCTGAGCAAGCGGGCTTCCATGCGGTCTGGTAGCTACTGATTTATACTCAAACGGCATATCTTTCATAAGATTGTACCATACATTTCGGCGTTCTAGTGTAGTACCGTGCATTACATTATAATAAATTGTATCATGTAGCCCATGTTTTTCTCTTAGTTTGATCGCCTCCATATTGTTTTTATACGTTTGGTCCATTTTAACTTTAAATTCTTTAAAGGTATTAGGAATAGGTCGGTTATCAATTCGAATTGTGTTTGGTGGATGATCGAATGAAATACTGCGGTCGCAGTTTGAGTTTTGCCAAATCATTGTGTTTTCAACGTCCAGTTGAATATTTTTTCTACCAGCCTGGTATCCGCCTGAATCACCCACAAGTGTAAGATTATCGGGGGCTGTTAGTAGTTCTTTAAAATTAGGTTTATCAAGTTCATACCACGCACTTGCTAACAGGTATGGGTAATAATCAATGCAACCTTTCGCAAAAGAATTTATCGGTGTATCTTTCCATGTCTTACCTGCTAGGTGCATGTTTTTTATTTGACCTACGAGTGCCGGAATAAATATAAAATTACTAAGCATTTATGACAACCTCTTTGATTACTTCACACATGTTTTCAATACTTTGATTATACCTGGTTACACATTTGTAAAGCTCGTCATCGAGGTTTAAAGAATGGAGAAGAAAAATTATTTGTCCGCCCAATGTAATTATTCTTTGATCTTGCCAATTCCTGGTCAATGACGGAATATCAAAATCATCCTTATAGCTGTCCCAAGATGTATCATATAAAAATTTATCTTTATGAGGACAAGTTTTTAATATCTCCGGATGAGAATAATTGTTTGGTACCAATACTGGAGTGTTTAATGTTAAAGCTTCTGTTACACAATACCCAAAGTTTTCTTCTATCGTAGTTGATACCATAAGATAACTATGTGAAAGTTCACAGTAGTATTCCTCTTTTGTTAAAGCTTCTCTTATGGTTAATTCTGGTATAACGGTTTTAGCTGTTTCCAGCATATCATTCAATTTAGGATCTGAAGTTAGTTTTTTTCGTGAAGTCGTTATAACAAAATGAATGTCTTTCCTTCTTGCGATATTAGCCACGTAATCCGCTAATTTCAGAAAAACATTAGGGCGTTTCTCGATGTCAAACCTGTTAGGAAAGATTACTCTGTTGACCGCTTTTCCTTCAACATGATTCTTGGATTTGTAAGTCATGTTCTGAATGCTCCAAGTATTCCACGGAGCACCCGAAACATGAATTTTTCTTTTGGCTAAGTTTCTGTAGCTTCCCGGGAAGCGCCTGTTGCAAAATGCGTTTTTATGATAGTTAGTGCCGACGAATATTTTGTCGTATAAAAATATCCATGATCGTTCCACCGATTTTAGAAAAGGAGACATCGGTTCAGCAAAATCCTCTTTTGTATATGAGCTGGCATGCAGATAGCCAAACAGGTATACTTTTATTTTATAAAGCTCTGCCATGTATTTTATTGCCCACGCACCGGGGAACTGTATATCATCAATAAAAAATACATCGCCATTTTTAAATTGTCCCTTTTTAAATAGTTCCGCTATACGTTGCATTTGAGAGAATTTAAAATACATAGTACCGGATGCATCTAAGACTTTCCCTGTCTCAACCACATCTTTCGTGATGGATGCACCCGGTATCTCATAGTATTCAAAACCCAATCTCTCAAATTCACTAGGAAACCATTGATTCCACTGAACGGTATATCTTTCAGGTAGGCTTTCTAGCGGAACTCGAAAGACCCTAATTGCCAAATTAACCTCCGAGGTTAATTCTTAATCGGAATGTTCTTCCGACCTCAGTATCCAGAAACATAACGAGTTCTTCCATTGCCCAACCGCCGTATTCAACGGGCGGACCCAGACGAACTGGTCTTATGTTTATCAACCATGTGCCCCTGGTAAGATTAAATTCCCTAACAATGGTGGCAACATCTCCGGTCCATAGTGCGGGGACATTATCCACGATCTCGTTAAATTCTTCACCGGTTACGGTATAAGACGTTGGCGGTGTACTCATATTTCCTGCAACGGCTTCCCACTGCCAGGATAAATCTAAAGTGGCATCGTTCATAAACTTCAACGAATCCGGTACAACAACCTGACCCTCATTCAGCTTCCATAGGTGGACTTCAAACTGATCAATCCCAACAGCCTGGGAAAACAAGCCCCCCACCATGAAAAGAATTAAGGCAAAAACAAACAAAAATTTCTTCATGTCTTCTCCTATAAGTTTTTTAAAAATTCCTCAATTAACCTAAGCTTATTTGCCAAATGCGCCAGGCTTTGAGTTAAGTCAACTGGTTTATTTTGGTCTTTGGCAGTGTTGGCTGCAAACACATAACCTTTAGCGTCTGCTACCATATTCTGCAACTCTTTAACTTGATTTACACCGAAAGCTTTCTGTGGTGAATCTTTTGGTACTAGAATATCTTCTGGAAGGTCATCCACGTCTTTGAATATTTTGGCAGAGAAATCTTCTCCGTCCGTACTTTCTTCCGTGTATTTCTCTTCCTCATCCCCGAAATCAAGTTTTACTGGTTTCTTAGCCATAATAGAACCTCCGTAATTAATATGTTTTATCTAACACTTAAATTTTATACCTTACTCAACATCTTCAATATACATGTGTTGAGGTATTAGAACTCTACAAGGTAAGTAATTTTTTAATACATAGTCAAATACTATTTTTTCTTTGAACCCAGTTATTTTCTCTGGAAGAGGCACAGCAAATATTTCAGCATTTCCTAGGGCGGCACAGACTTTTTCCAGAGTCTTTAAATCAAATAGATCCTGAATTATGACTTTTATTTGATCATTATGTCCTAAGCATTTAGATGCTTTTTCGATATTTACGTGCCTGTTCATTATTACATGATATGTTAGAAGTCCGGGGTGACGAATCTTTTTATTTATGTTTTTTATTTTTTTGAGGAACGTACCAGACGTTTCTATCGTGACGTTATGAAAAGAATTTACTAAATCGGGTATGATACTTTCTGATGCTTCTTCCACTAAGACCTCTCCACACCCGAACACAATGTTGGCACAACCAAACTGCACCATTATGCTTTTTATTTCTTCGCAAGTTAGCATTCTTTTCCTGCTATTCGTATGTATAAAGGTCGCAAAATCCTCTTTGTATGCTTTGCATAAATTACAAAAGTCACTTACATAACATGCCGGAGATTCAAAGAATACGGATCTTTTCCCGGCATGAATACCTTCACTCTCAATAGTATAATATATCCGACGTATATCCAGAACGGGTTCGCTCATTTTATTCCCTTATGGTATCTATATTTACGTTTCAGTTCAAGCATATCTTTTGGTATGCCGTCAGTAGTTAACCAGACAGGGTCTTGTGCTGAGTTTCTTTTATTCGCCTGAACAACCATTTTATCTTTTGCCTTAGTTTTAAGAGGATCAAACACTTTATGTATTTTAACAAATCCTGTCTTTGCCAGCAAGTAACCTAATATTTGAAATGAATAACACGTATATCTAAATGTCCCTTCAATCTTGTTACCGTGTTCATCAAAGTTTTGTCTACCGTATATCTGTCTTAAAAAGTATTCATGGTTGTCGGAGTATTTACCAAACGCTAAGTTACGACAATAAACCTCAAGATCATAACCGATGAATCTGAATAACCCTCCGGGTTTTAGTATTCTATGTATTTCATTTAACACAGGCACAACTTTATCCCTTGGCATAAATTCAAATGATAGCTTACTTAATACTAAATCAACCGAATCGTTTTCGATAAATGGAAGACCCCGGGTAAAATCCCACACTATACAGCCTAGATACGGCTGGATGTCTATATTAATATAGTTTTGAATTTGATGATAGATTGGACCAGAACCTAAATAAACCTTGATACTTAATTCAGGATGATCGTCTGGTAATCTTTCATTCCTCCACGTCTTGTGTTGAGGTAGTTTTTTCATCTACTTTCTCTGGTATCGTATATAATGTTGGTAAAGATACGAGCCGAAATTTCATAGAAGTTACTATAATTTGATTCTAATGAATGTATTTTCACGTCCGCGGATTTAGTATTAATAATTCTAGCCATAATGGTGGTTAGATATTTTTCCCGTATCGGTCTGTCAATTTCATCCTGTAACACATAGTGTTTATTTATTCTTGATCTTTTATCGACAGGCACACTTTTTATTAAATATATACATTTGAAAGTAGTAGCCCAGGCTAGCGCCAATTCCATTAAGTACTTCGGTATCCCATCATTTAACATTGCAATATACGGTATAATGTCTATCATAGTCCGATCCGTAATATAAACATCTTTATATGCGGTCGATGTGATAAAACTTTCGTTAGACATTTGTTGAAACAGTAATCCAAGTTGAACATTTAAGTGTGGCGGGTTCAATGCTGGGTTAAGCATTGTGATTTCCGGGAGCATAGCATATTCTATTCCGGCTCCAGATAACTGACTGCATATATGATGCACCAGGGTTGTTTTACCTATACGTTCAAGTCCGACGATAGCATATTTAAACATTTATTGGTCTCATTATTATATGATAAAATTCGGAGGACATATTAAATCTATTAAAATAATCAGATTTTTTTAAATCACGATATTCTTCAAAATAGAATTTTTTTATTAAACCACGTTTATCATAATTAGGTGTTTGTGTAAACTGAACGCCCTGTCTATAGTGCCCGGTGGAGGTTATTAACCCTAGTCCTAATTGATGGGCTATTAATGTGACTACGGAATTTACAAGCAGATGTTCAGGATGCGTATCAAAGTAAGAATGCGTAACCAAATATTCGCCTTGGCGAGTTTTGCTTTTTACCGACTCATAAAGATTTATATATAATAATTGCCTATCATAGGAAAGTAAATAATCTGTGGCAAAAGAAAATCTATGCCAACTTTTTGGTATGCTCTCAACAAATTTGACAAACCTATTTAGGCGCTCTTTATTATATGGGGCGGGTGCTCCGCCCACAAGTATTACATCTCCTGGTTTAGTAGTTGTAAAGTATCCCATGTGGAACAGTTCATCGTCTGGATGAGCAACAATAACGTGGTATTTCATAGAGGTCCCTTTGTTTTGATAAAACTAAAGCGGCGCCGTCAAATGTTTCAACAACGCCGCCATGGGAGGGAGGAGATTTACAATGCGATAGATTTAATTTCCTTTAATGCGTCAGAACCACTTTCAATCTTGTTTATAATATTAAAAATATCAGCGTTCCATCCGGCTACAAAGTATGCTCTCTCTTGAGAAGAAATTCTAAGTGGAGTATTACCGTAACCAGACAAGTCAACCATATATATTTTGGCGTTAGGACTCTGTGCCGGTTTATATAAATTCCACAGTTGTGCAATGGACATTCTGGTAAATTTGGTATTTCCTTTTCTTTGAAGTTCTTGCATAAATCTATTATCTTCCAGTGCGCTACCCCAGTTATAGTGATAACCACCGTAATTACTTTCATCATGCCATAGCTGGCAATCGGTAAACAATAGTACTTTATCAAAAGATTCTTCTGCGTTCATAGCCCACGCTAGGGCGAGATGACCGTTAGTAGAATGGCCCACACCAAAGTTATCACGCTCTCTCTGCAAAGTATTTGCAAGAGGTGTAGATTTTGGAAAATTCACAACTTTAAAGTTCTGTCCAAAGACAGAGGTTATCACTCTTGCGCATCTATGTGCCAGCAACATACCTAAAAGCAGACCGACGCTGGCTCTGGTAATAACACTCTTTGCAGAAATTGTGCAATCCATTGAACCAGAAACATCACATGCAACAAGTATTCTGTCATTGTCGCTGAATCCCTCCACGTTATAGATAGAATACAGGGCAGCCTTTTCTAAGGCTTCAAGCACCATAGGAGAATATTCAGAAGGAGTTTTAACAATTTCTTTATAGGCAGAATAAAATCTGTATGGAAATTGCTTAGAATTTCGCACAGCTTTTTCATTACATAAAAAGTTAAGTGCGGCTTCAATTGTTTCTTTGCTGACCTTAGCCTCAAGAATGTTTCTCAGGTTTCTAAGAACAGCCATATAACCCATTTTCTTAGAAAGAATCAACTCTTCCCATGTTTCTTTATTGTCTCTTTTGTCTTGACCAGCCTTAGACTTTGTTGCTTCCCATGTGTATGCTTTCTTTAATTCTCCGGTAACCAAGCGATCCCACATTTCCTGCATTTCTTTATCAGCGGGTTTTGGATGGGTTAAAAATAAAACATCACGTAACTTTATTTCATGATCACTTTTATTCCATTTATCCAGTTGGTATTCATCAAACTTGACAAAAGCATCAGCCAAACCGTACTGCAATTGCTTGGACAGACCACGAAGTTTCTTCATCTGTCCGCCACCGAGACTTTTCCAGTTAGGTTTATTTACTGTTGCATAATAAGATAAGACTTCAGCCAGTTCGTCAGGGCGGTTAACAACTCGTCTGACTACCTTTCTTACCAGATCATCTCCGCTGTGTCTTTTCGCAAGTTCGACTGATAAAACTACAGGTACCGACCTGAGGTTCATCTTTTCTCTGGCATATACTGCTAATTGTCCGACAAACAAATCGTCAACATCTTTACTGTCAAGCAAAGATCGCAACCTTTTTAGGTTATCAGCACCAGATTCATAAAAGTTATCCTCCATAAGAGAAGTGCAAACTAAAGAATAAAGTTCCAACTCTTTAGACATGCTGAACGCTGGTTCACCCTCATGGTTTACAACATCTGGCTTCCCTACCTGAATTGTTCGATTGAATTTGCTCATGACGAGCCTCCTTTCCAAATTTAAGAAGTGGGGAAATAATCGAAAAGAGTTAGCTTATATCCTGCTCTACCATTTGAGCTAATGACCAAAAGGTCATGTGGGAATTGAACCCACGACATGGGCATTATCAGTGCGAAGTATCTCTTTCCTACGTCACCCACTCTTATATTTCCCTGCCAGTTAAAGGATAAACCTTAATTAATTAGAGCGGGGGACAGGATTTGAACCTGTACTAGGCATGAGCCTAACCGAAGAATTCCAATCCTACGACACCTTTGAGGGTAATAAGCGAACTGGCTTCACTTTCCCCCGCATATAAAGTAAAACAAATCAGGACAACATTCGAAAAGAGCAGTTTTTGAGGCGTGTAGCCTCCTATTACAGGTTTGCACCTGTGATCTCGTTATGAACGAAGTATCTCTTTCCTACGGCACCCGATTTGTTTTATATTTAAAAGTGATAAATTAGAGCAACAATCGTTAAGGGTCTTTTGTTTTTCAGGAACGAAGTATCCCTATACTACGGCATCCAATTTATCGTTTAATTTCAAAGCGAGCTAAAGCAATAATCGCTAAGGGTCTTTATATTTCACCAAAGAAACGAAGTATCCCTGTGCTACGGCATTTAACTCACTCTTTTTACTAACAAGTAATACTAATAACCTCGCACAACTTTTTTTAAGAATTTACCCAAAGACAACCATTCCTGAGTTTTCTCCATCTTCCGACACAGAAACAGTAATACCTCTTTTATGTTCAAATAGTTCATAAAGTCTTTTGCCTAACCACTCTGCAAAATCTTCACAGCTATTTATGACAAAAACATCCTCATCTCTGCCCTGTCCGGTGTCATCATAAAAACTTTCCCATGAAAAACTGAATGTGTGATCCTCATATTCCGGAATATAGTTGGTGTCAATAATATGATTGACCAACTTTTGCATTTCATGGAACTCAAGTTCACGGTCGTTGTTGGTTATTTCAATGGTAACACTGATTTTAAAAAGATGCCTGTGCCAGTTGCGCAGATATGCACATTTGTCCGGGGCATTTTCCCATCGGTGGTAACCTTCTCTTACTACTCCAACCTTTATTCCTTTAAAGGCGGGTTTTTCGTAATCTGTTGACATGTCCTGCTCCTTTCATGTAATTAAGTGTTTTACTTACACTTATACTAGTACGGTAGCAGAAAAATGTTTTAGGAAATTTTTATTTTCCGTTATTGATGGCGTCAAAAAATTCTTTTTTGGCTGATGACCTATCAAGAAGCCCCATTAATTTTGTAGTTATAGTAATGGAATCTTGACTTCGTGTTCCGCGGGAAGCAATACAGAAATGTTCTGCCTCAATATTTACTCCGACACCTCTCGGTTTTAACACTTCATTTATTGCAGTCGCTATTTGGTGGGTAAGTTGCTCTTGAGTTTGTAGCCTGCGTGAATAAACTTCAACAAGTTTTATTATTTTGTCAAGACCCACAATTCTTTTCTTAGGTATATACGCTACATGAGCATATCCAAAGAACGGTGCCATGTGATGCTCACAATGAGAATAGAATTTTATGTTTTTTACTATAACCATATCGCTGTAGTCAGTTTCAAAAGTCCGGTCCAGCACTTTTTTCGGGTCCTGTATAGAGTATCCACCAAACCATTCTTCGTATGCTTTAACTACCCGAAGAGGTGTGCGCATTAGTCCGTCTCTGCCCCAATCTTCCCCGATCATAGTTAAAATATTTCTTATGGCGGTTGTTATTGCATCTCTCCTTCTCTCATCCCCTAATAAATTCAATCTAATATCCGATATTTCCATAGCGGTCTTTTACCTCCCATTTATATGGTTTTAATTCCACACTTGTTTTCAGTTCATGGACTTTCCGCTCAAGTTCTTTTATCCGCTCATGATTATCAACCATAATTCTTTCGTATTGCTCAAGTAATTCTCTCAGCATAACTGTAATTTTTACTGCCGGACTTTCTTCAAACAGATCGCTCATGATCAACCTCACTTTCAAAAATTATTTTTTCCGAGATTTCTCTAAAAATTTTAAAAATATATATAATAACAATACTAACGAAAAATACAAAACGTATAAACAGATATAATCAGACAAGCAGAAATTTACAAAACTGCCTTAATTAACTTTATTATTTGGAGGTAACGATTGTGTAAATTTTTTGGTTTTTTGTCTGATTACACACCCATTGTTTTATTCCAAATCTGTACCTGAAATCTATTGGATAGTCTCCACCCGTTTGCCTTACAAAATTCAGCGCACTTGGGTAAATGTTTTTCAATTTCTTCCCTAGTCTGTCCTTCAGGCATTAAATATACCATATACTCCGGTATCTCGCAATCCTTGACTATACCTTCTATTTCTTCCCATTTTGTGTCTTCGTTGACAACAAATTTAAAACAAGACGGCAATCCTGTCTGAGCAATTTGATAAAGTACATCAGGTTTGTAACGTTCTTCTAAATCATTTCCTGAATTTTTAAGTTTAGGAGAGCAATTAAAACTAACATATTGCAAAGTGTCTCCGAACTTAGATATATCAACGGTTCCGTTTGTTTCAAAATAAATATCATTAAACATGGTGTCTAACTGAAATATCAGTTGTTTTAAATTATTATTATCATTTTCCTTAATATAAAGCGTTGGTTCTCCCCCTGTAAATACAATATCAACTAATTCTGGAGACTCTGTTACAGGCATTATTGGATTTTCTAAAAGTCTTAGAATATCCTGATATAAAAAATGTAGATTTCCATAGACTTTGGCATCTTCTTTTCCTTTATACCAGCTTGATAATGAGTCACATAACCAATACTTTTCGTCCCTATATAATCCTTTATTTGTTTTAACATATCCACAATGCAAATTACACCCCCACAGCCTTATAAATATAGTGGGGTTACCTTGGGTATGTCCTTCTCCTTGAATAGAATAAAACATCTCCGTTACTCTAAGCATTATACCTCCTTAGAATTTCCATTTATTTTGAGTATCAGTATTTAAATCTTTAGTATAATCTTTACCTTGAAGTTTCATTCCTTTAAACATACTATACCCATTGTTTATGTAGATTGGGTGAACTTCAAATAACCCGTTTCCATCCTCGTAGTCTACAACGCAGAAACCTTGTTGCCAGTTCTCTTGTCTTGCAGCCGACGGCACAGTTCCGTCTAATTTAGCTAATGTGCCTATCATGAAAACTAGATACGTTACGGTTTTACCTTTAGGGTGTACTGTTTTGGATGCAAGTTCCATTCTATGTCCATGCGCTATGATCTTTGAGTTTCTTGTATCGTTTATGACTCTTTTAACAGTTTCACCGCTTTTATTGATCACAACATCACCGTGGTAAACTTCTAAGTTGTCATTAATCCAATAGTTATTTTTAGGGTATCCTTCCATATAAGTGATTCCTAGCTCATCAAGTGCCAATAAGTGTGTCATGCTTGTTATAGGTATATTTTCAGGTTCGTTTGCAGGTTTGATTTGGTAGGCTTCAATCGCATTACTAACTATTGTTTTAGGTATTCGTGACTCATGATTTCCTTCCATATAGAATATTTCAGTATTGGGGCAAATCATTCTGAGTTTGGATAGCCACCAATAATATTCTACAAGTGCCGGTTGTGTTGTCCAATAAAATTCAGGTGACTTGATAAAATGAGTGCTCCAAGCCGCCAAGTCTAACATGTCCCCCATTAATACTATAAGATTCGGGTTGTAAAGTTGTGCCATCTGTAATACAATATCTAAAGCCTTACGGTCATGGAACGCCGTAAGAGTTCCGGTATGTATGTCTTTTGTAAAGCCTATTTGTGTATCTGCAACAATTAAAGCTCTTTTAATTGCATCTTTGGGCAAGGTTAATTTACGGTATGGAAGGCTTATATGGTTTACTACTTTACTTATAGTTGGAAATTCCTGATGAACCGGGATCTTTCGAATTAACCAGACCTTAATCTGATAGTTAGTAAACACATCTCCCGCCCTGTTAGTAACATCCCAGCTATTGATTATATACCTATCAACTTCCCAAATGTCTCCGTCAACCTCAAACAACTCTAAAATTTGTTCAAGTGTTGTAGGTCGCATTTTTGTGTAAACCTCTCCCTCTGCAAAATTTCCTTTTTCCTCAAAAGTTCTTTTATTACTGGATGATGAGTCGTCAATCTCATATTCTGGTATGGTTACGTTTTTTGCACTTAGCTTTTCCCAAAAATCGTATCTTCTACAAAATCGACCTACTCCGTCCACGCTCCAAAGATTAAATTTTTTACTGAAATCTTCGGATGCAATATAATAAAAACTATTTCGTCCATTGACTCGTTCTTTTACTTTAGAGTACAGGTTTGTTAAGTACTCCAATTTTTTTTGGACATTCATTGATTAAACCTCCTATTAAAACAAATCATCGTCCTCCTGTTTTTTATTGGAAGGCGGAGAGGAGCCATTTTTATATCCCGCCTCATTCAATACTGCTCTGGTTATGTCTTCCCGCAATGCTTTTGTTGTTGGGTAGACCAGATCATAAAACTTGTTATCCTCTCCTTTTCTACTGGGAAACCCCAAGAACGGACCGTATTGCCCAGCAACTAATCTAATACCCTTTACTACTAATTGTTCCTCAAATGTGATGTCCGCAAATCCAAGAAGACTTGGGTTTTTCGGATCATCCACCGGATTAAATATTACTCGTGTAATTTTCATAATAAACTCTCCTAAAATGGTACGGTATCATCATCTTCATCTTTATTTATAATAAAACTATCTGGTTTTATGTCTTGACTATCCAGTAAATCTGCAAATCCCACTGAGTCCGCATCTTTTTCATCGGAATCGTACATCCTTTGTATCCTTTTGTCATTAGTAACCATTGCAGTTCCAGTGGGACCGTTACGGTGTTTGGCAACTATAAGCTCATACTTATATTTATCCTCTTTGTTTTGTGTATAGGGCCAATTTGAGTACACAAATACAACCTTATCTGCGTCCTGTTCAATTG
>Ga0209536_100005084_pt1 | contig 20564 bp, 18 predicted proteins | sample DeeMarSeWOR28_12_FD_187461 | JGI IMG/M metagenome (GOLD analysis project Ga0209536, IMG submission 187461) | Marine sediment microbial communities from White Oak River estuary, North Carolina - WOR-2-8_12 (SPAdes) (version 2) | ecosystem: Environmental > Aquatic > Marine > Intertidal zone >... | reverse complement strand
GGATAGACTTCCTATGAAAATCTCAGGCTCCGCTCATTAGGCTATGGACTTTAAACTATTTTTTTTTAATGGAGTAACTCAGATGTCTGGAGCCGCAGCCGCAAAATTGCATATGAAGAAGGGGTGAAACTTGTGGTTGCCCTTTTCCCCTCAGACATCCTGGTTTATCGGCGCAGGGGCGAACACCAACTTGTCCGCCGACTTGTCCACCATAGCCGAAGGCGGGAGGTTCGCCCTCCAATATCATTTTGACTGGATGACGGGGTTACATTGGGCCCGGCTTCGCCTTAGCCGAATCTTCGATTCGGCCAGGCTACCCCGGGCAGCTTCCACCAGAATCCCGGCTGGCCAGCCGGGATTCTGGTGGAAGCTGGTCGGGGCACCCGGATTTGAACCGGAGACCTCCTGCGCCCAAGGCAGGCGCGCTACCAGGCTGCGCTATGCCCCGACAGAATTAAGAGGTGCGTTATTGTAACTTAAATATGCCCGTGCGGCCAGCATACATTTCTTGCATGAAGGAGCAAATACAAGGTTTGTGGCTACGGATATATTGTTGTAATAATGGCGAACACCAACTTGTCCGCCGAAGCCCGGCCGAATCTTCGATTCGGCTAGGGGCGAAGGCGGAAGGTTCGCCCCAATCGGATACCGATTATTATGGATTTAATTGAGCAATTAGGCTGCGGATGGCCCTGCAACGATGGCTGTATCTGTTTTTCTCTTCCGGGTTTAATTCTGCAAACGTCTTATCCAGTTCTGGAAACAGAAAAATAGGATCGTACCCGAATCCATTCGTTCCGCGCGGGGCATAGGTAATGACGCCCCGGCACTTTCCTTCAGTTTCCAGAAGTATTTTGCCGTCCTGCGCCATTGTCAGTGCGCAGAAAAAGCGTGCGGTTCGATCGTTCTCCTCGCCCTCAAGTTCCTTGAGCAGCTTCCGATTTCGATCTTCGTCCGATGCATCTATGCCGGCATAGCGTGCCGAGTATATGCCGGGCTTCCCTCCCAGCGCCATGACTTCCAGGCCGGAATCATCTGCCAGAACGGGGAACGAAGTCAATTCCGAATAGAAGAGCGCCTTCAGCCGGGCATTTTCCGCGAACGTAGTTCCGGATTCATCGACGTCACGATCGATCGCAACATCCGTCAGGCTGAGAACGTTGGTTTCCAGTGGTTGAAGCAGAGTCTGGTATTCCATGAGTTTTCCGGTGTTGCGAGTGGCCAGCACAATAGTCCGAAGATCGACCTCCAACATAGGAATCCTCTTTGGTACAATTGGTGTCAGGCTGGAATTTTACCAATTTCCAGAATGTAATGTAAGTGGATCAATGTATCGACAGAATTGGTGAAATTCTAGCCTGACATAGTTTTATTATCAGGGAAGAGCTTCTGAAGGTCGGTACGGGTCGCAAGTACGGACTTCTGCATCTGGACGAGCTGCCGTATCCCCATGGCAGACAGGTTTTGAAGCTCTATGAGTTGTTCGGGAGTAAAGGGAGTCTTCTCAGCCGTACCCTGAATTTCCACGTAAAGTCCCTGGCCTGTCATGACGCAATTCATATCCACCTCTGCGCTGGAATCTTCCTCGTAATCGAGATCCAGGTAGGCCTGGCCGTCAATAATTCCGACACTTGTCGCTGCAACATAATCGATCACGGGAGAGACGGGTAGCAGTTTCCGATCCATAAGCTTTGCGACGGCCAGCGCAAAAGCCAGAAAACCTCCGGTAATCGATGCCGTGCGCGTTCCACCGTCGGCCTGGATTACATCGCAGTCTATAAGAAACGTGCGTGTGCCCAAAAGGGAGAGATTGGCTACGGAACGCAGCGAACGTCCAATCAGGCGCTGGATTTCGACGGTGCGCCCGGATTGTTTGCCCCGGGTCGCTTCCCGAACCGTGCGCGTCGAGGTTGATCCGGGCAGCATACCGTATTCGGCCGTGATCCATCCCTGGTTCTTGTTGAGTAAAAAGGGTGGAACCCTGTCTTCCACCGAGCAGGTGCACAATACCCGGGTATCTCCTACGGCAATGTGGACCGAGCCGGCGGCATGTTTCGTGTAATCCGGTTCCAATTTTACTTCCCTCATTGCATCATGGTTGCGGCTGCTTTGTCTCATCGATCATCCTCTCTAACCGTTCATATTGGAAGTCCACATTCTACCAGTGATATCAAGAAAATCACACGGGGTTATTTATTCATCAGTGACAGAAAAGGAGGATACTTTTAAAACAGTTGACTTAAATTGATGAATGAAAAACGGGATGTAAATTTAGGGATTCCATAGCCTGTGCAGGTTGAATTTGCCGGCCAATTCCCATAGCATAGATTGTATGAGATACAACATGTTTGGCGGACCCGCTACCTGGGCTGTTAAAAAAATCATTGTTGCCAATATAATCGTATTTGTCCTTCAGAAACTTTCTGTTCTTCTTGGGATCGGCATCATTAAGCTTTACGACGGGCAGTATCCTTTGAATGTTCCCATCCTCGAGTATTTTTTAGGTTTGAATCCTGATCTGATTACGCAGAAGTTCATGTTGTGGCAGTTCGGAACCTACATGTTCCTCCACGGAGGCGTTTTTCATATTCTGATCAATATGCTGATGCTCTATATGTTCGGCAACGAACTGGAGCGTCTCTGGGGCACCCGGCGGTTTCTTAAATATTATTTTATCACAGGCATCGGCGCCGGAGTCTGTTCCTGGATTGTGGGTATTCACAATCCTGCGATTACAATCGGGGCATCAGGCGCCATCTACGGACTCCTTCTCGCTTACGGCATCACCTACCCCAACAGAATCGTCTACCTGAACTTTCTGTTTCCGATCAAGGTCAAGTGGATGGTGTTGATTATGGGTGCGGTGGCCTTTTATTCTTCCATTGTCTCTTCCATCAGCGGAACGAAGACGGGTATCGCACACATCGCTCACCTTGGGGGCATGCTGATCGGCTACGTTTACCTTAAAGGAGGGAGCTGGCAAAGCGTATACAGGGATTTCGAAGCGCGCAGGCAGCGCGAAAAGCTGAAGAAACAGTTTGAAGTATATTACGGAGAGGTGCGGCGGAAGATTGAAGAGGATAAAGACAAGAAGGGGCCGACCATACACTAAGAACGTTTCCCGTTTTCCGTTCAACGTTTCATTCTGCTAAATTATTGATATTATAATATTTGCACATCCTGAAATTCCGGATTCATTCGGGAAAAATTACCCCGTAACAACCCTCTTCTTCATGCGTAATTCATAATCAAAAGCGTTACTGAAATGAGATTTTACCTTTATGAGTTTCACAGCCAAGGAGGGATCGCATCTGTTATGAAGAAAATGATTATGATTTTAGGAGCCATTGCCCTGTTGGGGCTGGCAATATCTGTTCTGGCTGCCGACATTGATGGGAAATGGGTGTCGGAAAGAGAAGGCAGGGACGGCACGGTATCGAAAACCTACTACGAGTTCAAGGCTAGCGGGACGGAACTGACCGGCAAAATTATCACCGAGAGACAGGGAACTCCCACGGAGACCGAAATCAGCGAAGGCAAAATCGAAGGTGAAGACGTATCCTTTACCGTCGTACGCAGCCTCGGCGGGAATGAAATGAAGCAGATGTATAAAGGAAAACTCGCAGGAGATCAGATCACCTTTACCATCGAGAGAGAAGGCGGATTCGGCGGTATGAGGGGCGGCGGAGCTCCGGGAGGTGGTGGTGCGCCCGGTGGTGCTGCTGCAGGTGCTCCTCCAGCCGGTGGCGGCGGTGCCCCTGGTGGCGGCGGTCCTCGTCCCCCGAGGGAAGTTATTGCCAAGAGAGTGGTGGAATAATCCAGTATTTAACGCATAGGAGGGATCGAACCAGCTATGAAGAGGATACTTTTTGTGTTAAGTGCCATTGCCCTGTTGGGATTGTGCACGTCCGTCTACGCAGCCGATGTGGATGGGAAATGGGAGTCTGAAAGCCCTGGCAGAGGAGGGCAGGGGACAACAAAAACCATCTATGAATTCAAAGCGAATGGGGCGGAGCTGACCGGTAAAATTACCACTGAGAGAGGGGATACTCCCACGGAGACTCCAATCAGTGAAGGCAAGATTGAGGGTGACACCATCTCTTTTGCTGTTGAACGCGAGGGTCGTGGCGGCGGTGGAACTTTCAAGATTATGTATACGGGGAAAGTTGCCGGCGATAAGATCACGTTCACTAGAACTTTCGAAGGATTCGGAGACATGGGCGGTCGCGGCGGCGGTGGCGCACCCGGCGGTGCTGCTGCGGGCGGACCTCCGGGCGGCGGGGCAGGTGGAGGTTTCGGCGGCCCCCCTCCGGAAATTGTAGCCACGAGAGTGAAGGAATAATCCGGGATCAAGCATAATAAGCGGAAGCACAGAGAAGACAATGCGCCTTGACTGTTTTCTCGGTATCCCGCTGCGAAGTCTGTGAGCCTGGCGAAGCGGTTTTTTCGATAACCGACAGTGCCGGGGAGGAATGTCCATATTCATAATCAGAAATAAATGGAGCGGTGCTGTGAAAAATCCTGTTGCCTTTTTGGTCCTTATTTCGATTTTATGCATTACTGGTCTTTCAATCAGCTTTTCGGAAGAGATCCCCAAGGCCGATACGGAGACCCTCGATGCCAGGGTTCGGAAGTTTATGGACCAGCGTCGCGGCACCTGGCATGAATTGAATATACCTGAAGTCGACGGGCAGGCCCTTCACGATATCATCCTGAAGCATGGTTACAAGGACGCCCTGGAAATTGGAACCTCTACCGGCTATTCAGGAATCTGGATTGCCTGGGCTCTCTCAAAAACCGGCGGGAAACTGATAACGGTTGAGATCGATAAACGGCGTTATGATGAAGCCGTTGCCAATTTTCGCGAAGCGGGCCTGGAGAAATTTGTCGATGCCAGGCTCGGGGACGCACATGAAATCGTTCCTGCACTTGCAGGACCTTTCGATTTTGTTTTCTGCGACGCGGACAAGGACTGGTACAACAATTACCTTTCCGCTACGGTGGAAAAAATCAGAGTCGGAGGATGCTTTGCGGCACACAACGTTTTTGAACGTTCTTCCTGGGGATTCGGAAGGCGGGGAAGAGGCCGGGGCGGATTTGGCGGCCCCGGTGGCGATTATCTGGAGTTTGCCGGAAGCTTTTCTTTCCTGGAGACCAATGTCCTGGATCTTCGAGGATCCGGCGGTCTTGCCGTGAGTTACAAGAAGGCGGAAAAATAATTCTGGAATATGCAACAGGTGGAGGAAGAACGAAGGGGCAAACCTTCTGTTCGCCCCTTCGGGTTTTGCAGCTTTGGAGGTTAATCCACACGGCGACGCTGGAAAGCAGGCTCGTCCAGGCAGGCTTTTACGGACGCTAGCTGGTAATCGATCGACCGGCTCGATTCCGAGGTGGCAAGCGGAACAACGTTGCCTGCAGTCCGAGTGTATTCGGTGCGACTGGTGGTTCTTTCGTTCCCGGGCTGGTTGAATCCTGTAGCGATAACCGTTACCTTTAGAGTGTCTTCCATTTTGCCGTCATAAACGGCCCCAAAAATTGTATCTTCCGCACCGGCGACCTCTTCGATAATCTTTGCGGCAGAGTAGACTTCCTGCAGGCGGAGACTTTCACGTGTTGCTGTGATATTTATGAGAACGCCGCTTGCCTCGCGAATGGAGGTTTCCTCAAGCAGCGGGCTGGATATTGCACGCTGGGCGGCTTCGACGGCGCGGTTATCCCCTTCCGCAAGTCCTGTTCCCATCAGGGCAAGACCCCTTCCTGCCATGATGGTTTTAACATCCGCGAAATCCACATTCACAATTCCGGGCAGAACAATGATGTCTGATATGCCCTGGACCGCCTGGCAGAGTACATCGTCCGCATACCTGAAAGAGTCTTCCAGCAGGGCGTCGGCACCCATCGCTTCCAGTAACTTTTCGTTCGGGATTGTGATCAGGGTGTCTACGACATCCTTCAGCTCATTGAGGCCTTCCTCTGCGTACATCAACCTCTTCTTCCCTTCAAAAAGGAAAGGTTTGGTAACGACCCCGACTGTCAGGGCTCCCAGCTCGGTAGCCAGACTTGCGACAATTGGAGCGGCACCGGTTCCGGTTCCGCCTCCCATTCCGGCAGTGATGAAGACCATGTCCGCGCCGTCGAGCAGCTCGATGATCCGCTCCGTATCCTCAAGGGCTGCCTGCCTGCCCTTCTCGGGAATCGCGCCGCAGCCGAGTCCGTTTGTCAGCTTTGAACCGATCTGCAGTTTGTAGGAAGCCATAGAGTTCCGAAGCGCCTGGATATCGGTGTTGGCCGCAATGAATTCCACGCCGCCGATTTTTGCCTGAATCATTCGATTCACGGCGTTTCCTCCGGCACCGCCGATACCGATGACTTTAATTTTTGCCCCATGCTGCCGGTCTTCATCGAATCCGAATGTTAAATTTTCCTCTTCAAACTGCAATTTATTTGTATTCATCAAACCCTCCTTGCTGCAAAACACTTTAACAAGGGCTAATTACCAACCCATGATAAAATTCTATTGAAAAACCAATTTGTATTGTTCGATTTGGACGATTTCTTTTTCGGGAATCCTACTTCTTCCGCGGCAAATTTAGCCAACCCGATGGCAGTTGCATAGACCGGGTGCGAAAGATCGTGCGTCAATCCCTCCACACCCAGAGGAATCCCCTGACGTACCGGCATTTCCAGAATTTCTTCCGTAAGTTCCCACATCCCCTCCAGCATGCTTCCCCCTCCGGTGAGGACAATGCCGGCTATGAGCCGTTCATTCTCTTTAACTCTCCATACCTGTTCCTTTACCAGTTCCAAAAGCTCCATTCCCCTGGCCCGAAGTATTTCACAAACCAGCTTTCTCGAAACCGGATGTGCTGCGTGCGTTCCGATTCCGAGAACCTGAGTGGACTCTTCTTCCGGAACCCTTTCAGTTAGGACCGTTCCCAATTCCTTTTTGATGCGCTCGGCGTCCTCCATGGCAGTCTGGAGCCCGACAGCCAGATCCCGGGTAAAATGGGCGCCTCCGACCGGCAGTACGGAAGTAAATTGAACGGCATTCTGCATAAACACTGCGATGTCCGTGGTGCCTCCACCGATGTCTATGACAACTGTCCCCAGCTCCTTTTCGTCGGGGGTGAGGACCGCCTCGGCGCTTGCCAGCTGCTGAAGGTAAATTTTCTCCACGCGCATTTGAGCGCGATTTACGGCATTGATCAGGTTCTGGTTCAATGCGCTCTCGCACGTTATGACATGAATGTTCACGTCGAGCCTTGAACCGGTCAATCCGACCGGATTCAGAATGCCTCCGTGATTGTCCAGAAAGAATTCCTGCGGCAGCACGTGGATAATCTCCCTGCCCGACGGAATCGATATGGATTTCGCCGCCTGAATCACCTGGGCCATATCTTCGGCGCTTACTTCCTGGTTGTTTCTTTCGATTGTGACGGCGCCGTGCGAATTAAAGCTTTCAAAATGATCGCCGGCGGCCCCAACGACCACGCGGTCCACCGAGATTCCGGCAGCCGATTCCGCTTCATCCGCGGCTTTTCTGATGGAAGCTCCGGCCTGTTCAAGATCGACGACAATTCCTTTTTTTAATCCGCTTGAATTCGAATAGCCGGTGCCCAGCAGTTCCAGGCTGCCGTCCGCAAAGGCACGAGCAATCATCATACAGATCTTGGTCGTCCCGACATCGATTCCGCACACGATACGATTTTTTTTGCCCACCGGTTACTCCCGCATTTAAATGCTCAAAAGCCGGTTTGAGGATGACTGTTCATAGTCCCCCTCTGCGGGGATCCTAGAACATTCACGCTTGTGTCATATGTGATCTGGGTATCAGATCGAAGGTCCACGGATACAACGCCACCGTACTTCTTTTTTATTTCCTCATAAGACTCTTTGTTGGCAAAGAATTTGTGAAGACGATTCCGGTAATCTTCCTTTCCGAGATGGATCTCGGTGTTGTCGTTAACGAGAATGACTTTTAAATTGTTCCGGTCCGAAATATCAATTTCCGAAATCAGCGCCATATATTGCGGTGCTCCCGATTTAATTTCAGTCAGCGCTTTCAGGGCGTGGCTAATAAGCAACGTGTTTTCCTCCTGATACAGGCGGTAACTTTCAGCATCCTTTCCCAATATGCCCGTGAAAACCGGTACGTCCAGTTTGCCGTAATGCGGATCATACTCATCAAGAAGGATGCCGTCGTCGTCTGCAAGCATGAGTTGTCCGGACATTTCGAGGATGACGGACGGGACGCGCTCTCGAACGTACAGAACCAGACTGGAGGGAAGTACGCGCCGTATTTCCACATTTTTTACCCATGTTTGCTGTTCCAACCGCTCCTTTACCAACTCCAGATCAATACGCAGGATGTTGACCGAACTGTTATCCCACACGATCTCTTCCAGTTTTTCGGGGTCGGTTTCCTTGCAGCCCTGAATAGCGATGTTGCGAAAATGAAATATTTCTGAATTGTAGACAAACTTGCATACCGAGAAAATAAAGGCGGCAATGAACAGAATACTCACCAGTTTCCCCAACATTATGGTTACAGCTACAGCGCGACGGCCCGTAATACGGTTCCGGGTCGTTTTCTGGGGAGTTTTTCTACTCGCTGGAGCATTCAAGAGGGGCAGCTGGCGGCCTTTTCCCTTCTGTGTTGCCAGTGGCCTTTTTGTGCTGATCCTCATAGTGTATCTCCATGTAGCCGGTTCCATTCGATAATCCGGTTTTGACCTGCTTCGATCATTTCAGAAACTCCTCGCCCACTTTCCACACATCTCCCGCTCCCAGAGTGAGCAGGAGGTCCCCATCCCGGAGCCTTTCTTTCAATACCTGTCCGATGGAGTTGAAGTCGGGTGTGTAGCAGGCATCCTGGTGCCCCCATTCCCTGATCCGATCCACAAGCCTTTCGGCCGTGACACCTTCTATCGGCTTTTCACCGGCGGCATAAATGGGAGTAACCAGAACCAGGTCCGCATCGTGAAATGCCTGCGCAAAGTCCGCCTCCAGCGCCTGGACTCGTGTGTATCGATGTGGCTGGAATACCGCAACGATCCTGCGGTTGCAGGCGTTCCGGGCTGCTTTCAGGGTGGCGGCGATTTCCGTCGGGTGATGTCCGTAATCGTCTACGACCAGGATGTCCTTCTTCTTCCCTTTGACCTGGAACCTTCTATCCGCGTTTTGAAACGATTCAAGCGCTGCGGCAATAGTGTTGAACGGAATATCGAGTTCCAGCCCGGTTGCAACTGCCGCCAGGGCATTCAAGATTCCATGCTCGCCGGGGATCCGCAGGCGAAGGGTTCCGAGGGGATCTCCTTTGTATTGAATATGGCAGAAGCTTCCGAAGTCCCTGTACTCGATCCGTGAAGCTGCCAGATCGGCCGGACCTTTGATGCCGTAAGTTATTGTCTGCCGCTCAATCTGGGGCATAATTGCCTGCACATTCGGATTGTCGAGACACACTATCGCCGCCCCATAAAAAGGAACCTTGTTTACGAACATCACGAAGGCCGAGCGGATCTCTTCCAGATCGTCATAGTAGTCCATATGCTCCCTGTCGATGTTGGTCACGATCGCAATAGCGGGGCTCAATTTAAGAAAGGAACCGTCGCTTTCGTCGGCTTCCGCCACGAGAAAATCCCCTTTGCCCAGTTTGGCGTTGCTGCCGAATGCATTCAATCTACCACCGATTACGGCTGTTGGATCGAGTCCTCCATGGACCAGAACGGTTGCAATCATGGATGTTGCGGTTGTTTTGCCATGAGCGCCGGCTACGGCCACCCCGTATTTCAGACGCATCAGCTCCGCAAGCATTTCCACCCTGGGTATGACGGGAATATGCTGTTTCTTCGCCTCCACGACTTCAACGTTGTCGGGCCGGACCGCTGAGGAAATGACAACCACGTGAGCGCCATCGATGTTGCCGGTATCGTGCCCTATTTTGATTTTGCCTCCGAGAGTTTCCAGCCGGTCCGTCAGGGGGCTTTGTTTCAGGTCCGATCCGGACACCTGGTATCCGAGATTGAGGAGAAGCTCTGCAATCCCGCTCATTCCGATACCGCCGATCCCGACAAAATGAAGTTTCTGTATTTTCCTGAACATAATCGCCTAACTACCAGCGCCCAATTGATTGCGGTATGAAAGATTTAAAAGTATTCCGGTCGCCATCAGGTTGAGCAGCAGAGAACTCCCCCCCTGGCTGATAAAAGGAAGCGCAATCCCTTTAGTCGGGATCATGGCCAGCACCATGGAAATATTAATGAATCCCTGCAGCACAACCATCAGAGTGATGCCGATTGCAAGATAAAAGCCGAAACGGTCGGATGAACGGAGAACGATTTTCATTCCCCTGAAGAAAAATATCAAAAAAGCACAGGTGATAATGCAGGTACCCCAAAGACCAAGTTCCTCACCGATAACGGCGAAGATACTATCGCTGCTTGCATAGGGTAGAAAAAACAGTTTTTGTTTCCCGGCTCCAAGCCCCAGTCCCGTAAGACCGCCGCTGCCTACGGCGATGAGCGACTGGATTGTATGCCATCCGGTTCCATCAGGATCGCGATAGGGATCCCAATAAGCCATGATCCGTTCCCATCGGTAGGGGGATCGCACAACCATAAAATAGAAGCAGGGGATGGCCAGTACAAGGGCGGATGCGTAATATTTCCAGGATAGACCGGCAACGAACAGCATGATGGCCACAATAATGCACATACACAGCGCCTGTCCGAAATCGGGTTCTTTGTAGATAAGGCCGGCAAACAATCCGATTACGAGTAGCAAGGGGAGAAGACGCTTTTTCGGTTGATTGATTTCACTTTCGTACCGGTGCAAAAAGGCTGCAACAAATATGATCACGGCGAGCTTCGCCAGTTCCGAAGGCTGGAAGGTCATGAAGCCGCCGATATGGATCCAGCGGCGCGCCCCATTGATCGGCGGTTCTGTCAAAACAAATATCAGGGCAAATGCGCAAAGGGCAAGTACGGTGAAGACCACGGCCGGTTTCTGCCAGGTATGATAATCAATCTTCATCAAATAAATAAGAAAGGTAAAACCGATGCAAGCGTACAGGAGCTGCTTCAGAAAAAAATAGGAGGAAGTTCCGTACTCTGAAGACGCTACCACGGAGGAAGCGTTATAGACCATCAGGAGGCCGAAGAGTGTAAGAAATCCGGCTGTAAAGAACAGTAACTTATCGCTGCTTGGTTTATACGCCATGGTCTATTCGAGTCGCTTATTTTATTGAGCCTTCGATCCCCGGAGGCGTAAGAGCCCCGGGTATCGGAAAGCCTTGTTATCGTTCTTCCATGCGGACGGCGTCTTTAAATGCCCGGCCGCGGTGTTCGTAATCCCGGAACATATCAAAGCTCGCACAAGCCGGTGCGAGCAGTACAATATCTCCAGGTCGCGCATGTTTCCTGCACAGTATGACTGCGTCCTGCAGCGACGTTGCACGAAGGGTCTGGACATCTTTTCCGAGGGATTGCAGGATTGCCTCCGACGCTTCACCGATCAGGACAAGTCGCTTAACCCGTTTTCGTACAGGTTCTTTTAGCAGGCTGAAATCTCCTCCCTTGTCCTGGCCGCCGGCAATCAGGAGGATGTTCCCCGGAAAGGATAAAATGGCTTTGATCGCCGCATCAACATTTGTGGCTTTGGAGTCGTTGTAATACTGAACACCGTCGATTTCGGCAACATATTCGATCCGATGTTCGACACCTTTGAAATTTTGAATGCTATCCTCCAAACTTTCCGGCGGCACACCTACCAGAAGTGCCATCGTACAGGCTGCGAGCACGTTTTCCAGGTTGTGGGATCCTTTCAACCTGACTGAATTTACGGGAAAAAGCTTCCGTTCGGCTTCAGAATCCCTGAACATTACCTGATCCTTACGGATGAAGGCCCCATACCGGACTTCCGACAGACGGCTGAACATAACCGGCGTTGCATTCACTTCCGATGCCAGGGAGATTGTCGGGGCATCGTCCGCATTCAGAACCGCAAAATCCGTTGTGTCCTGGTTCATGAATATTCTGCGTTTTGCTGCAACGTAGTCTTCGAAACCGGTATACCGGTTCAGATGGTCGGGAGTGAGATTCAATATCGAACCGATCCAGGGACGGAAATCCCGTATGCTTTCCAGTTGAAAACTGGAAAGTTCAACGGCGTAAAAGTCCTCCAGTGTTGAACCGGAGATAAAGTCGGTTAAAGGAATTCCGATATTCCCGGCGGCATTTCCTCTCATACCGGCCCCTTTCAACAGCTGGGCGACCAGAGTCGTTGTCGTGGTCTTGCCGTTCGATCCCGTAATTCCGATAATTCTGCCTTTCAGATGGCGGTAAGCGAGTTCGATCTCGGCAATGATGGGGGTTCCCGCTTTTCTGCTCAGTTCTAATTCTGGAAGCGACAGGGGAATCCCCGGACTGATAACGACAAGGTTGCATCTTTGAAAGCTTTCGGGACGGTGTCCCCCCAATTCCAGTCCCAGCGAACCCACATTCCCGACAGATCCGACCAGACAATCGATATTTGCATCCAGTGAATTTCTTCCCTTTATATCGGTTAGAACCACACGGGCGCCTCTGCTGATCAAAAACCGGGTTGCGGCCAGTCCGCTCCTCCCAGCCCCTACGACCAGTACCGTTTTCCCGTTGTAGCCCTTGGTTGCCAGCATGGCGCTTTAAAATTCAGGAGCACTCAAATTGCGAGCGCAGAGTTTGAACGATTTTTTCCGTGTGGACTCCACGCGAACCCTTGACAAGAATAAGATCTCCTTTTCGTATTTCCTTCGCAATAAAAGCGGACGCTTCATCGGCATCCTCGAAAAAGCGGGCCTGCCTGTCGGTATAGCCTGCGCTCAGTGCAGCTCGAACGATTTCCCGCGCTGCTCCCTGTATACCGAAAATTCCGTCTAAACGCGCGTTGGCGGCGAAGATGCCGCATTCATAATGCAAAGATTCCGAAGTGCGTCCCAACTCGAGCATCTCTCCCGCAACCAGAAGGCGTCGATCAAACGACGGCAATCGGGATAGAACCTCTATCATGCCCTTTAGGGCTTGAGGGTTGGAATTGTAGGAATCGTCGACGACGGTAAAACCTTCCTTGAATTGAAGGACCTGTCCCCGCATGGAAGCCTGTTTCATACGGCTGAGCCTGTCCGCTATCTGATCCGGAGAGAGATCGTACAGGTTTCCCAGGGCAACGGCGGGGAGAGCGTTCATGACAAAATGGGTTCCGGCCAGCGGTATCTTTGCCGGCATATCGGTGTATCCATACGAGAGGCGGAAGCGGGTTTCACCGGGGCCGACTATTTCAATATGGTCCGCACGTACATCAGTGCCTGCGGATGTTCCGAATGAAATTTTCCCTCCTCCGAATCGCGCGGCCACACTTCGGACCAGCGGATCGTCCCCGTTGTAAATCATTGTTCCTTCTGAGGGAAGCGCTTCGGCCAACTCTCCCTTGGCGCGGGCGATTTCCTCCAGAGAGTTGAAGAATTCGAGGTGAACGCGGGCGATGTTGGTTATGATGCCGATGGTGGGAGCCGCGATCCGGCACATTTGGGCGATTTCTCCGGGCGCACTCATGCCCATTTCGAAGATTCCGACGGAATCATCCCCGCTGAGAGCGCAAACGGCAAGCGGCAGGCCGTAAAGGTTGTTGTAATTGCCTGGAGATCGATACACGCTGCAGGCACCCAGCAGCATTTGAGCCACAAACTCCTTTACAGTGGTTTTGCCCATACTTCCGGTTATCCCGACCGGCGTCCCGGGCCACCTTTGCCGCACTGCGCATGCGAGATCTTTCAAAGCCTGATGCGTATCCGGTACCCGGATAAAGGATTTGTCCACAGGGAAATCCTCGGGATGGATATAATCCGATGCCACAACAACTCCCGACGCGCCGTTTGACAGTGCGTTCGAAATAAAGCTGTGCCCGTCATGACGGGGGCCGCGAATGGCAAAAAACAGGTTCCCGGCCTGCAGGGTGCGGGTGTCGATGGAGACACCTGAAAAGGACAGGTTTCCATTGCCTGCTAATATCCCTCCGGTGCAGGCTGATACGTCCGCTGAATTCAATTGAGAAAGGATAGATACCCTTCCGGGTTTCCCGTTTTCCATTCCCGTTTCCCGTTCCAGGTTTCCCGCTCAGCGTATCCCGCTGTGCAGGGGCCCGGCTATACCGGGCAGAATAAAACTAGGCATGATTTACCAGACGTTCACGGATCATATCCCGGGCGACCTTGCGATCGTCGAACGGCTTTTTCACACCGTTAATGAGTTGGTAGTCTTCATGCCCTTTGCCGGCTATGACCACGATATCGCCTTTACGGGCCAGGGAAACGGCCTTGCCGATCGCTTCCCGCCGGTCCGGTTCAATGCTGTAGGATCCGGATCCTTCCTGGATCCCCAATATAATGTCGTTGATAATATCGAGCGCATTTTCAGATCTTGGATTGTCCGAAGTCACGATCGACATGTCGCTTTTGGTCACGGCAATCGATCCCATAACGGGACGCTTGCTTCTATCCCGGTCTCCCCCGCAGCCGAAAACGGTAATAATTCTTTCATGAGGAATCTGGGATACCAGTGTCAGCAGGTTCTCCAGTGCGTCGGGGGTGTGCGCATAGTCCACGATCACGGTAAAATCCTGGCCGGCATCCACGCGTTCGCTTCTCCCGGGAACCACCTTCCGGGATTCGATTCCTTCCCGAATCCTGTCCAGGTCGATATTCAGACAGAGCGCGGCGCCTGTTGCAGCCATGATGTTGTATACGTTGTGCCGCCCTATCAGCCCAGCCTGAATCACGGCTTCTCCCGAGGGTGTTGCGATGCGAAGGTCCGTGCCGTCTGCACGGGTATGGCAGTCCAGTACATGTATTTCCGCTTGCCCGTTGAAACCGAAGCGCATCACCCTTCCCTGAAAATAATCCTGCAGCTGCCTTCCGTAGGGGTCGTCTATGTTGATGACCGCGGATTCAACGTGATTGCCGTTTTCGGGTGAAAAAAGCAACTTTTTGGCGTCGAAGTAGTCTTCCATGGTCCGGTGAAAGTCAAGATGATCCCGTGTGAGGTTCATAAACACGCCGACCTTGAAACGTACTCCGAGGACTCGCTTGAGGGAAAGTGCGTGGGAGGACACTTCCAGCGTTCCGTGCGTGCATCCTTCAGCTACAGCCTGGTGCAGAAACTGGATCAGATCTGAAGCTTCCGGCGTGGTGTGTCGGCTTCGGACCAGCCGGGAGCCTGCCTTCATCTCTATGGTTCCCGTAAGACAGGAACGAATTCCTGCACTGTTTAATATCGAATCGATAAGATATGTTGTGGTGGTTTTGCCGTTCGTGCCGGTCACAGCGGCCAGCTCGAGTTTCGACGCAGGATCCTCGTAATAGATCCGTGAAATGTCTGCAAGAAACCTGCGCGCATCGGGGACCGTCACGCGCGTGATGTTTTCATCAAGATCGATCGGGCGCTCGGCGGCGAAGGCTACAGCTCCCTTGGAGACCGCCTGCCGGATAAAGCAGGCTCCATCGGATTTTTCTCCCTTTATCGCGACGAACAGGTATCCCTCCCGGCAGGCTCGGGAATCGTAGGAAATACCGTGGATGCGCACATCGGCCATTCTCGCAGTGTCCATTCCGGGAATCTAATCCAGTGCAGTTCGTAAAAACATTCTGATCCTTTTTTCAGGGCGAAATGCTTGAGGATAGCTCCAGATTTAATTGCCGAGCCTCCGGATGCATTTCTAAACCCGCAACATTTCTTTTCAAATCAGTTTTTGTAAATGTCACGTTACAGGATGCGCCCACAGGAACTTCTGTCCCAGGAGAAGGAGACTGAAAGGTCGCCACCCCGGAACCTTTGGATTGCAGATGAATGCCCAGATCGATACAACGGTTCAGGACAGTTTTCTTGGATAGGCCACGAAAGTCGGGCATCACGACCTTTTCAATCTGCACGGCGACGACGTCCGGTTGATTTTCGCTTAAAGGAGCCGTTTCCGATGCCGCAAGCGGTTGAACCGGTGAAGCGTCCGGCAGGAAATCTTCCGAGCCGGCATCCGCAATTGCAGGGTCGTATTCGGGCAACGGGAGGTTCGAATCGAAAGGAATTCGGAGATACAACAGCACATCCTGTGCGATGTTTTTGAAGTAAGGAGCGCACACATCACCGCCGTAATAGCTGTTTTGGGGTTCGTCGAGCTGGACCAGTATTGTTACTTTCGGAATTGGAAGAGGAGCAAAACCGATAAAAGACGACACGTATTTGTCTTTGGAGTACCTGCCGTTGACGCTTTTCTGGGCGGTTCCGGTTTTGCCTGCGGCACGATATCCTTCCAGAGCCGCGCGTTTCCCTGTACCTCGTAAGATTACTCCTTCAAAGGCTTCGGTGACCGCCTCGGCGGTCCGGGGACTCATGATCCGGATCCTTTCCGATTTGGTTGTTCGAATTGTGTTGTTGTTTTCATCCAGGATCCGGTCGACAACCGATGGACGGACAAGGTAACCGCCATTTGCAATGGAATTGATGGCGCTGAGGATCTGCATGGAGGTTACGCCGATTTCCTGGCCGAAAGAGATGGCCCCGATCGATATACCGGACCAATCTTTGAGTTTGCGGACATAGCCGGAATATTCTGCAGGCAGGTCTACGCCGGTTTTTGTGCCAAAACCAAATCTACGCAGGGCCTCATAGAGCCTTTCCTGTCCCAATCTAAGCCCCAATTTTACGGCGCCTACGTTTGAAGAATGCTCCAGGATCTGCTGGAAGGTCAGCAGTCCGTACGCCTTGTGATCATGGAAGACATGACCTGCAAGAGTGATGGCCCCATTCTGGCAATCGATCATATCCTCAAGGTATGTCAGCCTGGCATCCAGGGCGGCGGTGGCGACAACGACCTTGAATGTGGATCCCGGTTCGAACATGTCCGTTACCGCCCTGTTCCGCATCACGGAAGGTTCGTATTCGTTGAAGATATTCCCGTTAAACCTGGGGTAATTGGCAAGAGCGAGGATTCTGCCCGTATCGGACTCCATAACAATGGCAGTGCCGGCTTTTGCTCCGGCGTTTTTTACGGCTTCAACCAGTTCTATTTCCGTTTTGTTCTGGATCTCCCGGTCAATGCTAAGGACCAGGGAATTTCCCTGTACGGGCGGTTTTTCCACATTTTCTCGGTAGGGATTGCCTCTACCGTCTACATCGAAGGAAGACAGTCCATCCTTGCCCCTGAGTTCTTTATCGTAGGACGCCTCGACTCCTACATCGGCTTGGTCATTAAAATTTACGAACCCGAGTACATGGCAGGCCAGTATGTCGTTGGGATAAACCCGCTTACTTTCGTCCTTGAAGTTAATACCTTCGATCCCCAGAGATTTTATGTCGTCTACCAATGTGGGATCGATCCTGCGTTGAACGCAAAGGTAGGATGCCTTGTCGGGATTCGACATCTTGCGGAGCAGGTTCTCCGGATCCATATCCAGGATTGCCGCCAGCTTATAGGCTGCCTCCGCTTTGTTTTCGATGTTTTTTGGTGTGGCCTCTACGGTAGGTACAGTTCCATTGAATGCCAGTTTGTTCATCCGGCTGTCATAAATGATGCCACGGGGTGCAGTAACCGGTCGGGATCGGGTGATCCTCTTCTGGGCCTTCTGTGCATATTCCTCATGACGGACGACCTGAAGCTGTACCAGGCGTGCCATGATAAAGAGACTCCATACGGTAACCCCCAGCATGACGAGGACAATTTTTACGGATTGGGTCCTTTCTCCACTCTTGGACATAAATGCCTGACTCGTTCGGCGGTTTCAGGAGCGGGGAGTTTAGAGGAACAAAAATATTTATGACTGACCGCAGGCATGGGCGCTGGTGGATATCCATGTGTCAACCGGTTATTCCATTCATCATAAAATTTTTCCCCTTATCCCTTCCCGCCTGAATTAGTTGATAAAAGAGTTGCCGGAACGTCTGCTCTCCCCCGACTTCTTTAATCCTTCCGCCTCTGACCCGGCCAGGGCCAGCGAATTGGAAATACCGCGATCCCCAGTAGGAAGCGGAGGCAGAATTATCTGACTGGGTTGAAGCTTTACCATGCCCAGATCGTATGTTGCGATCCCATGGATGCGTTGCGGCTTTGTCAGAGTTTCGTGTTCCAGAATCAGATTCTTCTCATCCTCCCGAAGTGATGCCTCTCTTTCGGAAAGCGTATGACTTTCGTATCCCGTGGTAACTATCTGGGTGTGAACCCACGAATAGAACAGGAGAGCCCCGATGATCATCGCAAACGCTATTATGGTTCGCAGGAGCTCGGACAATGTGCGAGTGTCGATCACGCACTTGATGCCGTTGTTGTGAATTTCAATGCCATCAGCCCAGTCCGTCATTTTGATCTCCTCTTTCAAGGTTCGTTTGACTCGTCCTGATCCGACAGAGAGATAGATGAACTCTCCGCCCTGTCAGAGGGGGCCACGTTTTCTATTTTCTCCAGTACCCGCAGCCTGGCGCTTCGAGACCGCGGATTATGCGCAAGTTCGTCACGATTAGGCGTTATGGGCCGCGAATGGATAATCCGGCCTTCGGTCCGCCTTGGACACCTGCAAAGCTCCGGCGGTGCTTCGCATACGCAATACCCCGCCAGCTTTCGGAATGTTTTTTTAACGATTCGGTCTTCCAGTGAATGAAAGGCTATCACTGCAATTCTTCCTCCCGGCTTTAAAAATTCTGTCGCTTCGATGAGGAATTCTTCCAGTCCGTCAAGTTCTTCGTTTACGGCAATACGCAAGGCCTGAAATGTTCTGGTCGCGGGATGAATCGCCTGCTGGCCCCGGCCTTTGATGGCGCGGCTGATTATTTCGGATAACTGGGCACAATGTGTGATGGGCGCCTTGCTTCTTGCGCGGACAATGGCGGCCGCGATGCGGCGTGAAAGCTTTTCTTCACCATACAGGTATATGAGATCGGCAAGCTCGCTTTCCGGCATCTTGTTGACGATATCGGCGGCGGTACCTTTCTGGGTTCTGTCCATACGCATATCCAGCAGGACGTCGGAGTGGATACTGAAGCCGCGTTCCGGAGAAAGCAACTGGTATGATGAAACTCCCAGATCCACCAGAATCCCGTTCACGGGCCGGACGTCAAGATTATTCAGAATCAATGGCAGGTTTTTATAGTTGTCGTGCACCAGGCGGACACTGTCGTAGAATGGCTTCAGCATGGAATTTGCTTTATCAAGTGATTCTTTATCCCTGTCGATTCCAATCAGCAGACCCCCGGGTTGAATCTTCTGTACTATGACTCTCGCATGCCCTCCCAATCCCAGTGTTGCGTCGACGTATGTCTCTCCGGGTTTGCATCGAAGGAGTTCGATGACCTCTTTCAGCATGACCGGGATGTGTTCACAATCCGGATTTCTAGGGAAATCTGTCATATCCTTTTGAATTGTTGCTTTCACGGATCCCCGATGTTTCGATCTTTATGCTCTGTTTGTCGTTCTGTGCCGGAGCGTTTGTTCTCACCTCTGCAATGGAGCTTCAAACACTCCATCTTCCGTTTTCTTGTATGTTCTAAAATCCCTGTTCTGCAAGTTTTTCACGTTCCTCTAGTGTAAGAGGATTTTCCATAAGGCTCTTTCTGAATACTTCGTTGTTCCATACTTCAAGGTGATCTGTTTTCCCTATGACAATTACGTCCCCCGATATCTGCGCATCATCGCGCAGCGATTGCGGTATCAGGATCCTTCCCTGAGGATCCATTTGTGTCAGAAGTCCGTAGTAGCTAGTAAAACGCTGCAGTTTCAATTTGGATGGGTCCATGCGTGGAGGTTCTTGAAGTTTCTGGGCGATACGCTCCCACACGGGAAGAGGGTATATCTGCGCGCATTGACCATCATCACTGGTCACGTAGTACGAATTATCGTCCGCACAGGGCATGTCGCGACGAAATTTGGCGGGCAGCCTCAGTCGAGACTTTTCGTCGATCTTTGCTGAGTAACTCCCTAATAGCATATCAAACCCGACTTCTGTCAGATATCCTGTTTGTTGTGTATCAGTTTTAAGAGGAAAGTGGCGTCTAGGGCCCTCATGAACCACTATGAACCACTTCTGACCACTCGACAATAAGGCTTTTATTAATGTGTGTCAAGAAAAATAATGACCTAAATCGCATTTAATTTCTGTTTGAAGAATAATTTGTGGTTTTGGGATTTACGGGTGAATTGCAGGGAGGGTAGTTGAAAATCCTGTGATAACATTAAATTTCATTTTTTCACAGTTTTTGCTGTGACAGTCGCGGATCATTTCCGTCTTAGCACTTTAGTACGCGGTTCTTGTGGGAATCCCGTTCGCTTCTTAGAATGAGGGTGATGCATGAAGATCGGAATTGTCGGTTTGCCGCAGGTGGGAAAAACAACAATTTTCAACCTTCTCACACAGGGACGGGTGGATACGTCTTCGTGGGGAAATGTGCGGGAAGCGCATATCGGTGTAGCCAGGGTTCCGGATACACGTTTGGAACGATTGGCGGAAATAGTGAACCCGAAGAAGATTACTTACGCCAGCATTGAATACGTCG
>Ga0209536_100005083_pt1 | contig 20565 bp, 18 predicted proteins | sample DeeMarSeWOR28_12_FD_187461 | JGI IMG/M metagenome (GOLD analysis project Ga0209536, IMG submission 187461) | Marine sediment microbial communities from White Oak River estuary, North Carolina - WOR-2-8_12 (SPAdes) (version 2) | ecosystem: Environmental > Aquatic > Marine > Intertidal zone >... | reverse complement strand
TCCACCGACCTCTAGAGTAATTTACTGTGAAGGCATCCATGCTCAGCAAGCTGCAAACGCTTGCAGACCGTCTTGAAGAAATTAACGCCTTACTGGCCGATCCCGGTGTCATCAGTAATCAAAACCAGTTCCGCGAATTATCCCGAGAACACGCCCAGATCGAGCCGGTCGTTAACTGTTTTGCTCGCTATCAGGAAACCCAGGAGAACATCGAAGAAGCCAAAGGCATGCTCAAAGACAACGATCCGGAGATGCGCGCTTTGGGTGAAGATGAAATGGCGAAAGAAAAGCAAATACAAGAAGAGTTGGAACTGGAACTGCAAAAATTGCTGTTACCCAAAGATCCTAACGACGATCACAACATCTATTTGGAAATCCGCGCCGGCACCGGCGGCGACGAAGCCGCGCTGTTCGCCGGGGATTTATTTCGGATGTACTCCCGCTATGCCGAACAACGCCGTTGGCAAATCGAAATTCTGAGCGATCATCCCGGCGAGCACGGTGGCCACAAAGAAATTATTCTACGTGTCATCGGCCAGGGCGCTTATTCGCGCTTAAAGTTCGAATCCGGCGGCCATCGCGTGCAACGGGTGCCGGAAACCGAATCACAAGGCCGGGTACACACCTCCGCCTGCACAGTGGCCATCATGCCAGAGATCCCCGAGGTGGAGTTACCGGAAATCAATCCTGCAGAACTTAAAATCGACACCTTCCGCGCCTCAGGCGCCGGCGGCCAACACGTCAACAAAACCGATTCGGCCATACGTATTACCCACTTGCCTTCAGGCATAGTGGTGGAATGCCAGGACGAACGGTCACAACACAAAAACCGCGCCCGGGCCATGTCGTTACTGCAATCCAAGCTGCATACTATAGAACAAGAACGTATCGCCACCGAACAAGCGCAAACCCGCAAGTCTTTAGTGGGCTCGGGCGACCGTTCCGAACGCATCCGGACTTACAATTTTCCCCAAGGACGTATGACGGATCATCGCATCAATCTCACCATCTACAAACTGGAAAGCCTGATGGAGGGAGCACTGGATATGGTCATCGAACCGCTGCTCAGCGAACATCAAGCGCAACTGTTAACCGCGTTGGGCGAAGATAACGCATAGTTTTTCAGCGTAGATTTTCGTCGGCCATTTTGCAAACAACTCTCACCATCTCACAAGCCTTGCAACTGGGGCGCAAGTGCTTACAGCCCCATCACGACAGTGCGGCGCTGGAAGCGGAAATTTTGCTTTGTCATTGCCTGGCGAAAAACCGCGTGTATTTGCGTACTTGGCCGGAAAAATCCCTCAGCCCTGAAGCACTGACCCGCTACGAACAACTGCTTGCGCGCCGTGCACGGGGCGAGCCTATAGCGTATATCACCGGGCACAAGGAATTCTGGGATTTGGTGTTGCGCGTGACGCCGGATGTATTAATTCCACGACCGGAGACCGAACATCTGGTTGAATTGGCTTTGGAGAAAATACCCGTGGACGCCCAATGGCAGATCGCTGACTTAGGGACCGGCTCAGGTGCCATCGCCCTGGCCATCGCCAAAGAGCGCCCTCAATGCCATATCACAGCCACGGACCACGCCGCCGCCAGCCTCGAAGTAGCCCGGGATAATGCAGCAAACAACAATATAGCGAATGTAAGCTTCCGCCAAGGCTTCTGGTTTGAGGCGTTAGCCGGGGAACGCTTTCATATCATCGTCGCCAATCCGCCGTACGTGGCCGAGACTGATCCGCATTTGCAGCAAGGGGATTTGCGCTTCGAACCCCAACGGGCGCTGAGCTCTGGAACACAAGGGTTAGATGACATTACCCACATCATCTCGCACGCCCTCCCATACCTTAAAGCGCCCGGCTGGTTGTTACTGGAGCACGGTTACCAACAAGGTGATATGGTTGTGGCTTTGTTACGGCAGCACGGTTTTTGCGAAACACGCTGCCATAGCGATTATGCCCAGCGGGAGCGGGTGAGTGTAGGCCGGCAATGCTGATCATTCACCCAAAAGGTAGGAAGAATCCGATTAAAACCCTGCAGAGTTAAAAATTCTTGGCGTTTTGGAGGTTTTAGTTACTTATTGATTTTCATCGCTAATTTGCGATGACCGCCAATCCCCCGCAAAGATTAAGCTTGATTTATTTGTGGATATAGCTAGGATCAATACTATGGACCCGGTTATAGCAGAGCTACTTAAACAACGGGAAATCGCTTTTTGCCCGCTTCACCCGGACAAAAATCAGGCGGAATCCGCCAGTTTGTTATTACTCGACGTGAACGGTGTTCACGAAGTCAGACCTCTGAACCAGCATTTATTGCATGTCACTTACAACATCCAGTACATTACCCTAAAAACCATTGAAGGCGCCTTGGCCGAACTGGGATTTCATCTGGATAACAGCTTGTTTGCCAAACTGAAACGAGCCTTGTTCTATTACTCCGAAGACACCCAATTGGCTAATTTAGGCTACGACCACGCCGAATCCAAATCCACGACCGAAATCTTCATCAGTCGATACGACCAACTATTACACGGTTGCCGCGACAAACGCCCACCTTTTTACCGGCATTACAACTAGTTTCCAAACTTCGACATTCAAATCGTGGCTGTTAAGTCACCAATACGTATCGCACCACGAAGTGCTTCGTGGTGAATAATTTTTCCTATCTCAAAATAGCCGTATACTGTCTGCCCTGAAACTAATCGCAATCAAACAATCATGAACGACGACCAACTCCTCCGCTACAGTCGGCAAATCATGCTCCCGCAAGTGGATATTAGCGGGCAACAAAAGCTGCTCCAATCTAAGGTATTGATTATAGGCTTGGGGGGCTTGGGTTCGCCGGTGGCAATGTATCTGGCCAGCGCCGGGATCGGGTATTTGACGTTGTGTGATCACGACAAAGTGGAGATATCCAATTTACAGCGCCAAATCGTCCACAACACGTCCGATCTGGGAAAATCCAAAGTGCAATCCGCCGCCGAATCCTTGCGCTCGTTGAATCCTGAGGTTGACTTGGAGCTGGTGGACCATCAGCTTCACGGTAATGAACTACTGCACCATGTGCGTCACGCCGATGTGGTAGTGGATGCCAGCGATAATTTCCGTACGCGCTTTGAGTTAAACGATGTGTGTGTCAATTTAAAAAAGCCTCTGGTTTCCGGCGCCGCTATCCGCATGGAAGGCCAGGTAAGCGTGTTCCACAATGAAAATCCTCTAAGCCCTTGTTATCGTTGTTTGTACAAAGATGAAGACGGTTTTACTGAAACTTGCAGTGAAACCGGTGTGCTGGCGCCCATAGTCGGAATGATAGGCACCATCCAAGCAACCGAAACTTTGAAGGTGTTGCTCAATATCGGCCAAACCTTAATGGGTAGGTTGATGCTGCTCGACGCGGTCGCCATGGAGTGGCGAACCATTAAATTACGCAAAGACCCACAATGCCCGACCTGCACTAAGTAGGAAATCGCCCGCTGCGGCGGCGATAAAGCCCGACCCATTCCCCACCTCAGCTTCAACACGATAAGCCTTTAAAATCTAAAGTTTTTTCCACTAAAGAAACCAGCGGGTTGGACGATACTTGATAAAAGCGGAGTTGGTTGAATTCCGCACAAAAATTGGGGCCTGGACAGACAATGCATGCAAATAGATTTTTTATGATCGTAGGGAACATAGCGCGACAAATTCCGTTTATCAAAGCAGGAGTCGCCGTTTTGCTGGCCATTGCGTTGTATCTGCCAACCGCTCACAGCGATGAAGATCCGCTAATGGGTGCCGGCGCGCATTTCGCCTGGATCGTCTTTGATGCCATCAAGGAAGATCTGGAAAAAACCACCGGCCGGAACATCATTCTGTTTGGCGAGAATTCCATGCTGGGCGTGGGATGCAACGCCGGCATTAAAGCCGCTAAACAAAATGCGCCAGGCCATGAAACCTTTGGCTTTGTGTGCTGCCCTTTGTCGGATAAAGAAGTGCGAGAGAACCAATTAAAGGTTTGGCCGTTGGCTAAAGAACCCATCCTGATTTTAGTCAGAGATGACAATCCCGTGAACGACTTATCCGAGGAACAAGTACGCGGCATTTTTCGCGGCGATATAACCAATTGGCAGGAAGTGGGCGGTGCGGACAAACCCATAGTGTTAGTGACACGATTGCATTGCAAAGACCGGCCGGGACACTGGAAATTAATCTTGCCCGATGCTAAAGAATTCCGTCAACAACGCTTAAACGTGAAAAGTGCCGCGGCCATGGTACAACGCATCAACGACTTCGGTAGCGCCATAGGGCACACCGGATCAACCTGGAAATTTAAACCCAGCGATCGGGTGAAAGCGTTGACGATTAACGGCATCGCTCCAACCGCAGAGAATCTGGCCAACGGCAGCTACCCTTTTTACCGCCAACTATCTGCAGTCACCAATAAAACGCCGACCAAAGACGTGGTAAAAGTGATTGAAGAGGCCCAATACGGCCCCAGCTTCCGTAAAGTCGCCCAGCAATACAATCTGCTGCCGTCCAATCCGCTGAAATCCGACGATGTGGCTCAAAGCCGCTAAATACTATCCATTGTAATGGTTAGAACTTATCGCTTTAGGCTCAGCGCGTACACTATAGCGTTGGTCTTGTTTCTGATGTTAACGCTGGGTTATACCTATGTATACTCCCGCGGCGTTATATTGGAAGAAGCCGAAAATAATCTCACCTCCACAGCGCAAATACTCAATAGCAATCTGGAACTGGAGGAAAACGAGTTACTCCACTACGCCGAAATCGTGCGTGATGATTTGCGTATCAAAGAATATATGTTCATGACCGCCAAAGTCGGCACCGACAATGAAGCGCTGGTGGCACTGCTTGACCGGCAGTTCGGTTGGCTGCCGGTGGAGCGCGCAGTAATTATCGCCAACAACGGCAAGATATTGGTGGGAGAAGAACACACAGATTTGGCCGAATACCTGAGCCAACACGATCCCAAAGCGGATGTTTTCTATTTTCAGGGCAAAAAAGGCTTGGAAATGGTGGCATGGGCCAGCGTGGCGTATGAAGGGATTCAGTTAGGCGCTATCGCGCTAACCCATGTACTCAATAGCGCCTGGCTGGAGCAATTGCGGCAAACCAGTGGTGGTTATCTGTTCATAGAAGAAAACGGCATCATCCAATTAAGCACACTAACGGATAGCATTGGCGGCATATTTGCCCCCACACTCGACGGACGGGTCGTGCTGGCCAACGAACCCTACCGCATCAGACCACTGATATTGGCCGGCCCGCAAAAACATGCGCCTCGAATTTGGTATGGCGTGTCGGAAAAGGAATTGCTCATGAAACTGGAGCGGCACAGCCGCTTAGTGTTGATATTCACCGTAGCCGGCGCTCTGGCTATTTTATGGGTAGGCTTGGCCATCATACGCAATTTCAACCGACCGCTAAGTCAACTGATGCATATGACCCGCAAAGTCGCCTCGGGTGAATTGCCCCGTATGAACAAATCGGTGCCGCGTAATGAAATCGATATGCTATCCAATCAATTTGCCGAAATGTTACAAGCGTTGCGGGAAAAACAACAGGAAATCGAACAAGCCCATAAAGAACTGGAAGAATCCGCTATTACGGATGCATTGACCCGCTTATACAATCGCCGATATTTGCAAGAAGTGTTTCCGCGTATTTTAAGCCAGGCCCAGCGCGAATCACTGCATTTAACAGGTATATTGCTGGATATCGACCATTTTAAACAAATCAATGATCAATTTGGTCATTTAGGCGGAGACCAGTGTTTGATCCAGTTCTCGCGGCTGTTGCGCGATACCTGCCGAGCCAGCGACTACGTCTTTCGCATCGGTGGCGAAGAGTTTCTGATTTTAAGCATTAACGACAACAAACAAGGCGGGCAATTGCTGGCAGAAAAAATCCGTGACATCATCGAAAACCATCCTGCCAGACTCGGCGAAACTATCATCCCCATGACTACGAGCGCGGGCGTTAGCCACGCTGAGTATTCTTTGGCCGCGCAGGAAGCATTGAGCCATTTATTATTGCATGCTGATAAAGCGCTGTATGAAGCCAAAATCTCCGGACGAAATAAGGTCATCGCTGATACAGACGCCGATACTTTATCCGCTTATCCAGTTAACGCTGTTTCTTAATTGCGAAAAATTTCCTATTATCTGTCATAGGTATGACAGATATAATCCTAAGCACTACTGCCGCTAGCCGTCCTCCATTAAAACATGGCTTAATGGTTGGATTCGTCGCCATGCTTGCCTTTATGGCATTTTTAGTGGTGATCGCCTTGATGGGCATGGAAGCAACGCAACGGCAATTGGAAACCATCGTTAACAACCAGATCGCCCGCAAGATCGAATTATCCACCACGATGCAATTTGCGGCCCGGGAACGCACGTTAGCCCTGCAACAAATGATGCTCACAGAAGATCCCTTCGAGCGCGACGAACTGATTATGGCGTTTAACTCTTACGCCGGTGATTTCATCAAAGCGCGCGAAAAATTATTGGCGATGAATCTAAGCCAAACTGAAAAAGACTTACTTGCCACCCAAGGCAAACGCACCGGTATCGCCGTACCAATACAACGACGCGTAGTTGCGTTGATCGAAGAGGAGCGTTTCAAAGAAGCCAATAATATATTATTGAAGGAAGCGGTCCCGGCACAAAACAATGTGTTGGACTCACTGGCGCAATTCTATCAATACCAACAAACTCAAGGCCAACAAGCCATTGCCAAAGCACAAACCATCTACAGTGAAGGGCGGTATCGCATATTATTACTGTCCAGCGGATTGGTATTTGTCGCCACTCTTATTACCGGTTATATGCTACGCAAAATCATTCGGGCCGCCGAAGAGCGCGACCAGCACCTCAATGAAATCGAAGACATAAACAAAGAATTGATGGTGGCAAGAGACAAAGCCCAAGAAGCCAACAAAGCGAAAAGCAGTTTTCTCGCCAACATGAGCCACGAACTACGTACCCCACTCAATGCCATTATCGGTTACAGCCAATTGTTACGTGACGATATGAAAGCCAACGGCTCCGACCAGACTCACCTGGGCGATTTGGATAAAATCGAACAATCCGGTAGGCATTTGTTAGCCCTAATCAACGACATATTGGACTTATCCAAAATTGAAATGGGCAAAACCGAACTGTATATAGAAGAAATAAAATTGAACACGCTTATCGAAGACGTTATTGATACGGTGATACCGCTGGCAGAGAAAAATCACAATCAATTGCATATCGACTGGCCGCAGAGCACCATCAGCATCAAAACCGACCCCATCAAGCTGAAGCAAATATTATTAAATCTACTGAGCAACGCCGCCAAATTCACTGAACACGGCGACATCTATTTCAACATTGAAAACCAAACCCATCACCGCTACAAATGGATAGTATTTACCGTGAAAGACACCGGCATTGGCTTGAATGACGCCGCCAAAGAGAAACTTTTCAGCTCGTTCTTCCAAGCTGATAATTCCACCCGGCGCAAATACGGCGGTACGGGATTAGGCCTGACCATCAGCCGCCACTTCGCCATTATGTTGGGCGGGGAGATCAACGTGCAAAGTAAAGTTGGCGAAGGCGCCACATTCACCGTAAGCTTACCGTTGAATAAGTTTGACGACTGCTAAGTTGTTTAAGCGCTGAGTTGAACAAAAGATTTAGTGTTTCACCTGTGAGCCATCCATTTTTACATCGCTGGCGAACAGCGCTTCAATATCCACTCGGTCAAATTCGTATAAATGGTTGCAGAATTCACAGTTGACTCGCACGGTCTGGTGTTCTTCGAACAACGATATAATTTCCTGATAGCCGAGCATTTTTAAAGTATTACGCACCCTGTCCCTAGTGCAACTACAACGGAAACTCACCGGTTCGGTTTCGAATACACGCACATCTTCTTCGTAGAACAAGCGGCGCAGCAGCTGTTCAAATGGCAGATCGGAAAGCTCATCATCGTGCACCGTATCGGCCAGCGTCGTTATCCGGTTCCAGGCATCAGTATCTTCCTCCAACAGAACCCTGCGAAACTTGTCCTCAGGTTCGGGCAACTTTTGCAGCAACATACCGGAGACCTGGGTTTCTCCGACGGTCAACCACATTTTAGTCTCCAATTGTTGAGAACGCAGCATATAGTCCTCTATCGCCCCTACTAAGCCGCCTACGCTCACATCCACAATACCTTGATAGCGCCGGCCCTGCTTGGGCTCAATGGTTATAGCCAGAGAGCCTGTACCGATCATCTGCTGCAAAGTGTCAGCTCCGGCTAGGTCATCATGCCAGTTGGCAATGGCACGCAGGTTTCTGTGACTGGTGCACTCGGCTACAGCCAATGTCAGCGGTCCGCTGCCTTGAATTTGAATGATCAATGAACCGTCGAACTTCAGCATCGCGGACAACAAGGCCGAAGCGGCCATCATTTCGCCCAGCAGGTTTTTTACCGATCCCGGATAGGCGTGTCTTTGCAGCACTTCCTGCCAAGTAGCGTTCAAACGCACCATTTCACCGCGGATGGCGGCGTGTTCAAACAGAAATCGTTGCAGTGAGTCTTTGTTGGACACGGGCGGAAAACCTTCTATCGAATGTTGAATCAGAAATTTTAGAGCAAACTCGAGTTTTTCAATTCACCACGAAGAACACAAAGGAAAGAAAACTCATTAACTCTTCGTGTCCTTCGTGGTGAATTTAAATGTTTGGATGGCTAAGGAATCGTAGCTTCCACTGGTTAGCCGGCCAGCTTTTGTTTTAACAACTGATTGACTTGTTGCGGATCAGCCTTGCCTTTGCTGGCTTTCATGACCTGGCCGACAAAAAAGCCGAAGACTTTTTCTTTACCGCCGCGGTATTGTTCCACTTGTTCTGGATTGGCGGCGATGATGTCATCGATTATTTTCTCTATTGCACCGCTGTCTGAGATGGGTTTTAAGTCTTTGGCTTCGATGATTTGATCGGCTTCGCCTTCACCGTTCCACATGGCTTCGAAAACGATTTTCGCGGTTTTACTGGTGAGGGTACCGTCCTTGATGCGGTTGATCATGCCGGCGAGCATGGCGGCGCTAACGGGGCTGTCTTTGATCTCCTGGCTGCTTTTGTTTAGCGCTCCGGTTAAGTCGCCCATGACCCAGTTGGCGGCCGCCTTGGGCTCGCCGGTGGCTTTGGCCACGGCATCGAAATACTCGGCCATTTCGCGGTTAGCCACCAAGACGCTGGCATCATAAGCGTTTAAGCCGTAGTCTTTGGTAAAACGATGAATTTTTTCATCAGGCAATTCAGGCAGTGTCTGTTTAACACGGTCGATAAACTCCTCCTCGATCACCACCGGCAATAAATCCGGATCGGGAAAATACCGGTAATCGTTGGCTTCTTCTTTGGTACGCATGGAACGGGTTTCGTTTTTATCCGGGTCGTACAGGCGTGTTTCCTGCACCACTTCACCACCGCCTTCGAGAATATCGATTTGGCGCTCGATTTCCACGTTGATGGCGCGCTCTACAAATCGAAATGAGTTGATGTTTTTTAGCTCGGCGCGAGTACCGAACTCCTTTTGACCTTTAGGCCTGATAGAAACGTTGGCATCGCAGCGGAAAGAACCTTCCTGCATATTGCCGTCGCAAATTTCCAAATACTGCACAAGTGAGTGCATTTTTTTCATATACGCTACCGCTTCTTTGGCCGAACGCAAATCGGGTTCGGACACCACTTCAAGCAACGGGGTTCCGGCGCGGTTTAAATCTATACCGGTGAGGCCGTGAAAATCCTCGTGCAGGGATTTTCCGGCGTCTTCTTCCAAGTGGGCACGGGTGATACCAATTTGTTTGACCGTGCCGTCTTCCAGCTCGATCTCCAAATGGCCGTGTTCCACAATGGGCAATTCATATTGGCTGATTTGGTAGCCTTTGGGCAGATCCGGATAGAAATAGTTTTTGCGCGCGAATATAGAGCGTTTGGAAACTTTTGCCCCTATGGCCAATCCGAATTTCACCGCCATGCGCACGACTTCTTTATTCAACACGGGCAACACCCCGGGCAAACCCAGATCCACGGCGCAAGCCTGGGTGTTGGGCGCCGCGCCATAGGCAATGGAGGCGCCGGAGAAAATTTTGCTTTTGGTCAACAACTGAACATGAATTTCCAAACCGATAACAGGTTCCCACTCCATAACCATTCCTTATGCGAATTCTTGAGGTGTTTGTTGATGCCACTGAGTGACTTGTTGATATTGGTGCGCCACATTGAGCAACCGTTGTTCTCCGAAATAGTTGCCAATGATTTGCAGTCCCACGGGCAAGCTGTTGGCGAACCCGGCGGGAATCGACATGCCCGGCAAACCCGCCAGGTTGACGGCGATAGTATTGATATCGGACAAATACATGGTCACCGGATCGTCGGTTTTCTCACCCAGTTTAAACGCTACCGTCGGTGCCGTAGCACTCATGATCACATCCACTTGCTCGAACGCTTTGCGAAAATCGTCGCTAATCAAACGTCGCAGTTGCTGCGCCTTTAAATAGTACGCATCGTAATACCCTGCCGACAGTGCATAGGTGCCTATCATGATGCGCCGTTTGACCTCAGCACCGAATCCCTCGCCGCGGTTGCGCTCGTAGAAATCTTTCAAATCCTTGGGATCCTGGCAACGATAACCGAAACGCACACCGTCGAAACGTGACAGATTGGACGAACACTCCGCCGGCGCAACCACATAATAGGTAGGCACCGCCAAACTGGAATTGGGCAACGAAATGTCGAGCACTTGGGCTCCCAATTCTTCATATTGTTTGATGGCCGTCTCAATGACTTTTTTAACTTCGCTGTCCAAGCCTTCACCAAAATACTCTTTGGGCAAGCCGATTTTCAGCCCTTTAATGGAATCGTTGAGGGTTTGGGTATAGTCGGGTACGTCTTTCTCCACGCTGGTGGAATCCCGCTGGTCAAAACCTGCCATGACATTCAACATCAGCGCCGCGTCTTCGGCGGTTCTTGTCATGGGACCCGCCTGATCCAAACTGGAAGCAAACGCAATCATGCCATAGCGGGAAACCCGGCCATAGGTGGGTTTTAATCCGGTGATGCCACACAACGCCGCCGGCTGGCGGATGGAACCGCCGGTATCGGTACCAGTAGCCACCGGCGCCAGGCGCGCCGCCACTGAAGCGGCTGAACCACCGGAAGAACCGCCGGGCACGGCATCGAGATTCCAAGGATTGCGCACCGGACCGTAAAAAGAGGTTTCGTTGGAAGAGCCCATGGCAAACTCATCCATATTGGCTTTGCCAAGTGTCACCATGCCGGCCGCTTTGCATTTGGCCACCACTGTGGCGTCATACGGAGCGATAAAGTTGTCCAGCATCTTGGATCCGCAGGTGGTTTTTACCCCTTTGGTGCAAAAGATATCTTTATGAATGAGCGGCAACCCAGTCAGTGGGCCGGCGTTACCGGCTTTGCGCTGTGTATCGGCTGCACGGGCTTGCGCCAGGGCTTGCTCCTCGGTGACCGTCACTAAAGCGTTTAATTTAGCGTCTAACGATTGAATCCGTTGCAGGAAATGTTGGGTCAGTTCTTCGCTGCTGACTTCTCCTTGTTGCAACACCGCGGAAAGTTCAGCGAGAGTTTTGTTATGCATGCAATGTCCGTCGATGATTGTGAAATTTGTTGGGATTTTTAGAGTGGCGTTTATTTGTGACTTTATATTGAAAAAGTGATACCCGATGACCATATGCTGGCTAAGAGTTGACCACTTTGTCATTCGATCACTTTGGGCACCAAATAAAGACCATTCTCCGTGGCGGGGGCGATGGATTGGAAGAGCTCCCGTTGATTGGTTTCAGTGACCTCGTCCGGCCTCAAGCGTTGCACAGCGTCCAAAGGATGTGCCATAGGCTCCACATTAGTGGTATCCACTTGATTCATTTGCTCCACCAGTTCCAGAATATTGGATAAATTCTTTTCATACTCTGGTATATCCTTTGCATCTATAGCAAGGCGCGCTAAATGGGCTATATTTACAACGTCTTCTTTGCTTAGGGCCATAAGTTTTCATCCGTGCAGTACATTTAATAATCGCTTTTGGAAAAAAGTGTGAACTTATCATAAATGGTAGCTTGCCCAAAGCCCTAAGCGTTGTTAAATTAGCGCAAACTTAACCTTTGTCCAATTAATTATAAAGAGAACAGCATCTTGGGTATTTTTTCTAATTTACGTGGCGCTTTTTCCAACGATTTGTCCATCGACCTGGGTACGGCCAATACACTGATATACGTTAAAGGTCAGGGCATCGTTTTAGATGAACCGTCTGTGGTAGCGATCCGTATGGAGCGCGGCTCCGGCAATCCGAAAAATATTGCCGCCGTGGGCATTGAAGCCAAGCGTATGTTGGGGCGTACCCCCGGCAACATCCAAGCGATTCGCCCCTTAAAAGACGGTGTTATCGCCGATTTTACGGTGACGGAAAAAATGCTCCAGCACTTTATACACAAAGTGCATCGCGATAAGTTTAAATTCCTGCATCCCAGCCCGCGGGTGCTGATCTGTGTGCCCTGCGGTTCGACGCAAGTGGAACGCCGCGCCATCAAAGAATCCGCGGCCGGCGCAGGTGCCCGTGAAGTGTATTTGATCGAAGAGCCCATGGCGGCGGCCATAGGCGCCGGGCTGCCAGTGCATGAGGCCAGCGGCTGCATGGTGTTAGACATTGGCGGCGGCACCACCGAAGTGGCGGTGATTTCTCTGGCCGGTATTGTGTATTCGGCTTCGGTACGCATCGGCGGCGACCGTTTCGACGAGGCTATCGCCAACTATGTGCGCCGCAACTACGGCACTTTGATTGGTGAATCCACGGCGGAAAAAATCAAACACGAAATCGGCAGCGCCTACCCCGGTGATGAAGTGCGCGAGATGGAAGTACGCGGCCGCAACCTGGCCGAAGGTATTCCCCGCAGCTTTACCCTAAACAGTAATGAGATTCTGGAAGCTTTGCAGGAACCGTTGGCGGGTATTGTCAGCGCCGTGAAGACCGCGCTGGAAAAAACCCCGCCGGAGTTGGGCGCCGATGTGGCCGAGCGCGGTATGGTGCTCACCGGCGGCGGCGCATTGCTGCGCGACTTCGACCGATTGCTAATGGAAGAGACCGGATTGCCGGTGATCGTCGCTGAAGATCCGCTGACCTGCGTGGCCCGCGGTGGCGGCCGAGCGTTGGAAATGATGGATGAAATCGGTTTGGATGTGTTTACCACCGAGTAACATCTTCTTTCTATTGTCCCCGTTGAACTTAACGTGCCGCAGCGGGCACACAAGATGTTGGGCACGCGATAATACACCCTAGAGCGCCGCCGGCGGCGGATCCGCAGCAAACTCTGCGGCGCTTTAACTGTCTAAGCCCCACACTCATATATTAAGTTTTGGGCAGGTAAACAGCCCGGTGACCGTTTTGCCGGAAAAATCAAGCCGAGCCCTATGTGGTTCCAAAAAGTTGTTCAGATAATAAGTTGATAGCGCACTCGGAGGTCAACGATCAAATCGTTATTTATACAAGGCCCGTCAATCGCCAGCCGGCTTGTGATTGTGTGCATCATTTCCGTGGTATTAATGGCGATCGACCATCGGCAACATCACTTAGAAAGCATCCGCTCCACGCTCTCCCTGTTCATCTATCCTTTGCAATATGCGGTCAGCTTACCGTTCTCCGCCGCCGACTGGGCGGGCGATAAGCTGTCCACCCGGGAAAATCTATTGGAAGAGAACGCGCAATTGCGTACCCAACAGAAACTGTTGATGGCGCAATTGCAAAAGCTTTCGGCGTTAAAAGTGGAAAACATCCGCTTGCGGGAGCTGTTGAAATCGTCAAAAAACATCACCGAACACGTCTTGATAGCCGAATTACTGGCGGTGGATTTGGAGCCATTTACTCGTAAAATCGTCGTCAACAAAGGGAGCGGCGATGAAGTCTACCGCGGCCAGCCCTTGTTGGATGCCGAAGGCATCATGGGCCAGATTATTCATGTGAATCCTTTCTCCAGTACTGCGATGTTAATCACCGATCCTAACCATGCGATTCCCGTACACGTCAATCGCAATGGATTGCGCGCCATCGCTTTGGGCACGGGGGCGCCGGATGTGCTGGACATTCCCTATCTGCCCAACAGCGCCGATATCGAAGTAGGCGATTTGCTCACCAGTTCGGGGCTGGGTGGACGCTTTCCCCGGGATTATCCCGTGGCCACGGTCACCACTGTCGTCAAAGATCCATCCAAGCCTTATGCCGTTGTCAAAGCAAAACCGACGGCTCTACTGGAAACCAGCCGTGAAGTATTATTGGTTTGGTCGCAAGAATCCCCCCGATATGCCGCCGCTGACGCGAATAAACAAGAAACCTCCGACGGATCGACGCCCAATGGCAGCACCGCTTCAGAGGAAACCAGCAGGGCGGAAATAAATCCATGATCGAAGCCCAACGCCAAGGCGGTTTCATTATCTTTTTAACCTTTGTGGTGGCATTGGTATTGACCATGATTCCACTACCGGACTGGGGTGAAGCCATGCGCCCGGAATGGGTGGCGTTGGTGTTGATCTATTGGTGTATTGCCTTGCCTCTGAGAGTCGGTGTGTTTATCGCCTGGTTCGTGGGCCTATTTTTAGATGTGGCCAGTGGCGCTCTGTTAGGGCAAAACGCCATTGCGTTGGCGTTTGTGGCTTATTTAGCCATTAAATTGCACTTGCGTATTCGCTTGTTCCCCTTGTGGCAACAAGCCATGAGTGTGTTGGTGCTCGTGGCGTTGTACCAAATGATTACGCTATGGATTAAAGGCATGATTGGCGCCACTACCCAAGGCTGGTCTTATTGGTTGCACTCGGTCAGTAGTATGTTTTTGTGGCCGGTGGTATTTACGGTGTTGCGGTTTTTACGCCGCAACTACAAAGTACGTTAAATTCTGGTTACCTCGAAAGCACTAAGAGTTCCTAATGTTTAAAAAATGTTTTTACCAATACTCCTTCCTTCGTGTCTTTGTGGTTGATTAATTTTTTATTGCTATGCGTCCACACCTCACCATAAAAGACCATTTTCGGGAAACCAAACTTTTTAACTTCCGGGCCATCACCTCGGTATTGGTGTCCGCTTTATTAATGGTGGTGATCATCGCCCGCTTGATTTATTTGCAAGTTGTCGATCATGAGCTTTATGCCACTTTGTCGGAAGACAACCGCTTTCACATTCGCGCCATTCCCCCTACCCGCGGTTTGATCTATGACCGCAATGGCATATTGCTGGCGCAAAACTTCCCCACTTATGCCTTGGAAATCACCCCCGAACGGGTAAAAAACATTGATGAAACACTACAGGCTTTGGCGGAACTGATTACCATTGATGAATCGGATCTTTCCCGCTTCAAACGCGAGTTAAAACGCAACCGACCCTTTAAAGCCATTCCTATCCGCACCCGCTTAAGCGATGAAGAAGTGGCCCGCATTGCCGTGAACCGCCACCGCTTTCCCGGGGTGGATATCGCCGCGGAGTTAATCCGTCACTACCCCCATGGGGGTTTGGGGGTGCATGCCATCGGCTATGTGGGGCGCATCAACGAAAAAGAAAAACAACTCATCGACGAATCCGATTACGATGGCACCGACTATATCGGTAAAACCGGTATCGAAAAATTCTACGAAGACATTTTGCACGGCCATGTGGGCGTCGCCCAGGAAGAGACTAACGCCACCGGACGCCGTCTGCGGGTTATAGAGCAAGTTCCGTCGGAACCCGGCACCAATTTACGTCTCACGCTGGATGCCAAACTGCAGCAAGTGGCTGAAGAAGCTTTGGGAGATCACCGCGGTTCGGTGGTGGCCATCGATCCCAATAACGGTAATATCTTAACGCTCACCAGTACGCCGGTATACGATCCTAACTTGTTTGTGACCGGTATCGACCGCAAAACCTATCAAGAATTGCGCAATTCCGAAGACTTACCCTTATTCAACCGCGCGCTGCGAGGCCGTTATCCCCCCGGATCAACTATTAAGCCGTTTGTGGCGCTGGCGGGTCTGGAATTAGGGGTGGTAAAAAGCGAGGTATCCACGCATTGCCCCGGTTGGTATCGCCTACCAGGCGATAGGCATCGATACCGGGATTGGAAAAAACAAGGCCATGGTGCCGTGGACTTGGATACCGCCATTGTGCAGTCCTGCGATGTGTATTTCTACGACTTGGCCAATACCTTGGGCATAGACCGTTTGGCGCGGTTTTTATTTCCCTTTGGTTTTAATTACAAAACCGGCACGGACATCTTCGGCGAACTGGCCGGCTTAATGCCCACGGCGCAATGGAAACGTAAAAACCGCGGCGAGCCTTGGTATGCGGGTGAAACGCTCATCGCCGGCATCGGCCAGGGTTATACTTTAGTAACCCCCTTACAACTAGCCCATTCCACCGCCATTATAGCCACCTATGGGAAACGCATGAAACCGCGCATCGTCGGAGCGCTGGAAAACGCCAATACCGGTGAAACCAAAGCGATTTTTCCCATTGAAGAGAGTTCCGTCACGGTACAAAACAAAGAAAACTGGGATAAAGTGCTGATCGCGATGGAACGCGTGGTGCATTTCTGGCGCGGAACTGCTTATCGCGCTATCGGCCAAGACGCCCCTTATAAGATTGGGGGTAAAACGGGAACTGCGCAGGTGTTCAGTGTCAAACAAGATGAAGAGTACGATGAGGAAAAAGTGGATGAACGTCTGCGCGATCACGCCTTGTTTATTGCCTTTGCCCCCGTCGACGCGCCAAAAATCGCCGTGGCGGTTATTGTGGAAAACGGAGGCCATGGAGGTTCCACCGCCGCACCCATCGCCCGCAAAGTGATGGACTATTATTTATTAGAGTTAGAAAAAATGGACTTTTCCGAAAGTGTTGCCAAGAAAACCTCATGAGTTTATTCGACAGTTCCCTTAGTGATTTTTCCCAGGTCAGCCGCACCCAACCGAATGCTTGGCATGTGGATTTGCCCTTGTTGCTGGGCTTGCTCATTCTGGCGGTAACCAGCATGTTTGTGTTGTACAGCTCCAGCGGCCAAAACGTCGATCTCTTGTGGCGCCAGGCCATCCGTTTTTCCTTGGCGTTTGTATTAATGGTCGCGCTGGCGCAAATCCATCCCGATATTCTAAAACGCTGGGTATTGTGGGTGTATGTGGCAGGCGTCATTTTACTGATTGGGGTTATTTTATTTGGCGATGTGGGCAAAGGCGCCCAGCGCTGGCTTAACCTGGGATTGTTCCGCTTCCAACCCTCGGAGATGATGAAACTGGCTGTGCCCATGATGGTGGCCTGGTATTTGTCAGAGCACTCCTTGCCCCCGGATGGCAAACGCATATTTATCGCCTTTCTGATTATCATTACCCCGGTTTTGTTGATTGCTAAGCAGCCTGACTTGGGGACGGCACTGTTGATCGCCGGCGCGGGTTTTTTTGTGTTGTTTTTTGCCGGCATCGGCTGGCGGCTGATCGTGACTATCGTTGGCATAGGGGCGGCTTGCGCCCCCATCGCCTGGTATTTAATGCACGATTATCAGCGCCAACGGGTGATCACCCTGCTGAATCCAGAATCCGACCCCTTGGGCGCCGGCTACCATATTATTCAGTCGAAAATCGCCATTGGATCCGGGGGCTTATTCGGTAAGGGATGGTTAAATGGCTCCCAGTCGCAGTTGAATTTTCTTCCAGAGCGCTCGACGGACTTTATTTTTGCCGCCTTTGCCGAAGAGTTTGGACTTTTAGGTGTACTGGTCCTGTTAATTGTGTACTTGTTTATTTTGGTACGTGGCATTTTGATTGCAGCACAAGCACAGGATACCTTTACCCGTTTGGTTGCAGGTGGTTTGATTATGACGTTTTTTACTTATGTGTTTGTCAACATCGGCATGGTGATCGGATTATTGCCCGTTGTCGGTGTGCCACTGCCGCTCATCAGCTACGGCGGGACCTCTATAGTGACGATCATGGCCAGTTTCGGTATCCTGATGGCCATTCATACTAACCGCAAATTACTTCCTAGGTAGTTATTCATGTTGAAATTATCAATAAATCCCCTGATTTTTATAGCCGTATTTTTCGGTGTGTTGTGTCCTGCATACGCATGGGCGGATATCTCCAGTCGCAGCGATGTGCGCAACTTTATCGAAGATATGAACAAAAAACATGGCTTCAAAGAAGACGAACTGGTGAAAGTCTTCTCCCAAGTGGATATCAACCAGAAAATCATCGATGCCATTACCCGACCGGCGGAGGCCAAGCCCTGGTATGAATACCGCCCAATTTTTATCACCGATAAACGCATCAACGGTGGTGTGGAGTTTTGGAAGCAACACGATGCGGCTTTGAGCCGCGCTTATAAGGAATACGGCGTGGATCCGGAAATAGTCGTCGCTATTATTGGTGTGGAATCCCTGTACGGTAAATATCGCGGCCGCTATTCGGTATTGGAATCGCTCTCCACTCTGGCGTTTAACTACCCCAAACGCAGCCGGTTTTTTAAAAGTGAGTTGGAACAATTTCTGTTGCTGGCGCGTGAAGAAAATATGGACCCAATGGAAATCAAGGGCTCTTACGCCGGCGCCATGGGTAAACCCCAGTTCATTTCCAGCAGCTTCCGCAGTTATGCGGTGGATTTTGACGACGATGGTAAACGGGATCTGTGGGAGAATTCTGTAGATGTGATCGGCAGTGTGGCCAACTATTTTGCCAAACACAATTGGCGCAAAGATCAGCCAGTTGCCAGTAAAGCTAGCATCAGCGGCAATGGTTATAAAGCTTTAGTAGAAAAAGGCATCCGACCCCATACTCAATTGGGGGACATGTTGAAAAAAGGCATTAAAATCACCGATGACTTCCCCACCGACGAAAAAGCCGCTTTGATTGAGTTAGAAACCCAAGACGGACATGAACATTGGGTGGGAATGGATAACTTTTATGTGATAACCCGCTACAATCATAGTCAGTTGTACGCCATGGCGGTGTATCAGCTCAGCAAAGCCATCAAGGAAAAACGTCAAATATCGATTGCTACCACAGAATGATGAGCTTCAAAACTGTACATATACGCCATCACAGTAGCTGGATACCACTTACCGCCAGTGTTTTGCTCAGTGCCTGCGGTACTCTGGGGCCTCAAGACGGTCCTCCGCAACAGACTATCAACATCGAGGACATCCAAGACGCCACACCTAAACCCGAAGCTCTCAGCAAATACGGCAATCCCAGCAGCTATGTGGTGGCGGGCAAACGTTATTACGTATTAGAGAGCGCCAGCGGTTATGTGAAGCGAGGCACCGCGTCCTGGTACGGTACGAAATTTCATGGCCGGCGTACTTCCAGTGGCGAAATCTATGACATGTACGCCATGACCGCCGCCCATAAATCCTTGCCCTTGCCCACCTATGTACAAATCACCAATCTGGATAATCAAAAAAGCGCCATTGTGAAAGTGAACGATCGCGGGCCATTTCATGACAACCGTTTGATCGATTTATCGTACGCAGCGGCCGTGAAACTGGGCATTGCGGAAAACGGCACCGCACAGGTGGAAGTGAAAGCGCTGGATGCGACCACCCTGGATACGACAACACCGGATGCTAGTGCCAAGGCGCAACCACCCGCGCCATCGAATTCGGTTACGACAGGACATTTTGTTCAAGTGGGCGCCTTCGCCGATCGCGGCAACGCCGAGCAGTTACAAAAACAAATCGCGTTACAGATTCCCTTTCCCGTAACCATCAGCAGTGTCAATACCTATTACCGCGTACGTGTGGGTCCCTTCAGCGATAAGCAACAGGTAGAAGCCGCAGAGTCCAGGCTGTTGGACCTGGGAATCAACGAGACGCTTATTTTAAGCGATTAGTCTTTAGTTCAATGAGTTTCCGTGATGATGAGGTGCTATGCATAAATCCGTTTTAATCGTTATTTTATTAGCGTTTTTCAGCTTTGCCGGCGCTGGAATCAGCGCCCCATTGGTGCCCGACCCACCTGCGATTGAAGCCGACGGTTACCTACTACTGGACTACCACAGCGGCCAAGTGTTGGCCGAACGCAATCCCGATCATCGCATGGAACCGGCCAGCCTTACCAAAATGATGGTCTCTTACATCGTAGCGGAAGAACTGCATGCCGGCTCCATAAAGTTGGAAGATATGGTTACGGTAAGCGAAAAAGCCTGGCGTATGACCGGCTCACGCATGTTTATTGAAGTGGGCGAGAAAGTGTCCATCGATAATTTGCTAAAAGGCCTTATTGTGCAATCGGGTAACGACGCCACCATTGCCTTGGTCGAACACATTGCCGGCAGCGAAGATTCTTTTGTGGCTTTGATGAACCAAAACGCCCAGCGTTTGGGTTTGAACGATACCAATTTTGCCAATGCCACGGGTTTACCCCATCCGGAACACTACTCCACCCCCCGGGATTTGGCCATGCTGGGCAAAGCGTTAATCCGGGATTTTCCCGAGCAATACGAGCTGTATTCCATGAAGTCGTTCAAATACAACAAAATCAAACAAGACAACCGC
>Ga0209536_100005082_pt1 | contig 20567 bp, 15 predicted proteins | sample DeeMarSeWOR28_12_FD_187461 | JGI IMG/M metagenome (GOLD analysis project Ga0209536, IMG submission 187461) | Marine sediment microbial communities from White Oak River estuary, North Carolina - WOR-2-8_12 (SPAdes) (version 2) | ecosystem: Environmental > Aquatic > Marine > Intertidal zone >... | reverse complement strand
CCTGCTCGGTAGCGGTGACGATCCGGCTTCCGCCGGACGCGCCCACGCAGAGCACGGGACGGCCGTTCTCGAGCACGATCGTGGGGGACATCGTCGATACTGGACGCTTCCAAGGTCCTGGCATGTTCCGGGCCCCACCCACGAGGCCGAAGGCATTTGCTTCTCCGATACCGCTCGCGAAGTCGTCCATCTCGTCGTTCATGACGATTCCCCCGCCCGTGAAACGGGCCCCAAAAGGCAGGTTAACCGTCGTCGTCACCGAGGCCACATTCCCCTCGGCGTCGACGACGCAAAGATGAGAGGTGCCAGCGTGGTCCGGCGCACTGACCTTGGCTCCTGCCCATTCGATTGGCATGTCGTAGGCGGAGCTCGGGTGAGCTCGGCCGTCCGCGGCGAGCTTGGCGCGCGCGTCGATCCGCGACTCGTTCATCATCTCGTCGAGCGGTAAGATCACCTGGTCTGGGTCACCGAAGTAGCGCTGGCGATCGACGAACGGCCCCTTCCACGACTCGGCCATCGCGTGCAGCAGGGCTTCACCAGCGATCGGTTTCGAGCCGACCACCCGCTCGAGAATGGAGAGGCTTTGGATCATCGTGAATCCGCCGGCGCTCGGCGGAGGCGCGGTCACCCAGCGGTATCCGAATGCGTTTGCCGCCAGCGGCTCCCGAGTCCGTACTCTGTACGCTCGCAGGTCCTGCAAGGTCATGATTCCGCCGTGTTCCTGAACCGATGCAGCGATCTCCTGGCCGATGACACCGCCATAGATCACGGCCGCGCCTTTCTCGGCAAAGGCGCGGAGCACTCGGGCTAGGCCCGGACGTCGCAAGATCGAGCCGGGCCGCAGGTCCCAGCTCGCCATGATCGGATCCTTTTTCAACTGAACCGCGAAGGCGCTTCCCATGGCGCCGAGCGCCTTGCTCACCTCGGAACCCTGCTCGGCGAGTCGTAGCGCAGGCGCAACGACCTCGCGCAGCGGCAGCTTACCGAAGCGCTCGACCAGGGCCACGATGCCAGCGGGCTCTCCAGGAACCCCGACCGCGAGGCCCCCGAGCTGTGACGGAGAGCTTGCAGGGCCTTCAGGTCGCTCGCCTTCGACCTCGAACATCGTCCGGCTCGCGGCGCGGGGAGCGCGCTCACGGAAGTCGAGGAAGGTCAGCGAACCGTCCGCGGCCCTGTAGTAGAGAGCGAACCCCCCACCGCCTAGGCCGCTGCTTGCGGGGTTGACCGCACCGAGGGCAAGCATCGTGGCGGCCGCTGCGTCGGCGGCGTTTCCTCCCGCAGCGAGAATTTCAGCACCTGCCTCCGAGGCCTCCACGTGATCCGCCGCGACCGCCTCCCGCTTGAAAATCGCGGCGTGCTCCGGCGGAAAGCCGACCGCCAGGCCCGTCATCAGCAACGCTGAAACACAGCCAAGCGCAATGGATAACCAGCGTTTCATCGTTCCCACCTTGCCTCCAAAGCAGCCCCGGTGCTACCGAAGAGCCTCATGCACTTCGTCTTCGTCATGGACCCAGTGTCGACCGTCATCGTCGACGAGGATACCAGCTTCATCCTGATGCTCGAATCACAGGCGCGAGGTCATCGTGTCGACCACTGCTTGGCAAGTGACGTAGGCCTTCGTGGCCGTCGAGTGGTCGCGCGGGTCCGTAGGGCGACCATGCAGCTCGACGCGAAGGAACCGATCCGATTGGGCAAGGCCGAAGACATCGACTTGGTGGATGTCGATGCGGTATTCGTCCGAAAGGACCCGCCATTCACCGATGCGTACCTCTGGCTGACGCTCGTGCTCGATCACCTGGAGGGCAGCACCCTGGTGGTCAATGACCCGAGAGGCCTCCGCGAGGCCAACGAGAAGCTCTATGCCCACCACTTTCCAGAGATCGTCCCAGCGACGATCATGACGAGTCACAAGGACGAGATCCTTCGATTCCTGAGTGACATGGGCGGCAAGGCCGTGATCAAACCGATCGATGGTCACGGTGGCGAAGGTGTGTTCCTTCTCAGCAATGGGGACAGCAACCTCAACGCGCTGATCGAATCGGTGACCCATCTAGGCGCGAGGAATGCGATCGTCCAAGCGTTGATCCCCGAGGTGTACGAAGAGGGGGACAAGCGAATTCTGCTCGTTGACGGCGAGATCCTCGGCGTTGTCGGACGTGTCCCGAGCAAAGGCGACCTTCGGAGCAATGTGCACGTTGGAGGGTCTGCGGCGCCGGCCGAGGTCAGTGATGCGGATCGAAAGATCGTCGAAACGATCGCGCCGCGTCTGCGTTCCGATCGGCTCTTTTTCGTGGGCCTCGATGTGATTGGCGGCAAGCTCATCGAGGTGAACGTCACCAGCCCAACGCTCCTTCAGCAGATGTCACGCCTCGTCGGAGAGAACCTTTCCGCGATCGTCATCGATCGGCTCGAAGAGAAGGTCCGCGCCTACCCGAGCTGAAGCTCAGCTCGAGGCGATTCGGACTGCTGCGGAAGCTCCGGCACCTGCGATCGCTGCCACCGCCACCGCCACCAGGAGTGAGACCGTTGGGCTCATCAAGTCCAGGCCGTCGAGGATGAGCCCGGTCATCCCGAAGAACGAGACAAAGAAGGTCCAGAACCTCCGCGATCGCACTGTCCGCGCGAAATAGTCACCACCCGCCACCCCGTCGAGCTGACCGAACTGACTCGCACGGGTCGTGTCGTCATGTGCTCGCGTCTGATCGTCCGAATCAACGCGCTTCTCGCCGAGGAAGAGCGCTGAGCCGAGGAGCACGGCTCCGAGCACCAGGGACAGAATGTAGACGTTGATGAGCATTCGAAGCTTCCCAGCATCAAAAGGCTTGCACGCCAATTGCGCCCCAGGAGACCTCGATAGGATGCAGCCCTTCGTCTTTGCAGGCCAGCTCAAACCGGTTCGCAGCAGCCCGGTCGATGAAGAATGCGATGGCGACGTCTCCGCCGCCGGCGCCGCAAGGCTTCGCGCTCCCTGAAAATCCGGCTGCAAGCTCGGCAGCACGCCTCAGCCGGGCATCGAGGATGGGGGCGCCAGCCGACTGCCCCAGCATGCCCATGGTAGCAGCGTAGGAGGCCGCCTCGGAAACGACCGCCGGCGCATTGCCGCTCTCGAAGGCGGATGCGAATCGAGCCGAGATCTCTGAAAGCCGGTCCATGCACTCGCGATACCGGCGCGGGTCCCTGCGTCGGAGCGCATTCACATGTTTGACGAGCTCGCTGGTTCGTGCGGCGTGCCCCGTCCAAACGAGGGAAATTTTCAACTCGTCTGGGCACCGAAGGGCATGTGTGTCCACCCGATCGCCGTGCCGCTCGAACCTCAGGAACCCCCCGAAGGCCGAGGCCGCAACGTCGACGCCACTGCCTTGCGGAGCGATCGAGGAATGACCTTCCAAGGCGCAGGCGAAGACTTGCTGCAAGGTGTCTGGATGGGTCAGATCGTAGCCATGCGACGCGAAGACCGCTGCGGCCGCGCCGACGGCGGCGGCTGCGGATGAGCCCAAGCCGAGCTTGATGTGATCCTGATAGAGGTCGCTGGCGTCCACGCGCAGCGACCGGCCGACAGGACCGAGCGCAGCTCGCGCAACTGCAAGCGTGGTCTCAACCTCTGGTGGCATCGCCGAGCGATCCTCGATCCAGGTTACCGTGACGCGCCGATCGACCGCCGCGACGACCGCGGGCGCACCTTCGAGCACTGCGTATTCCCCACAAAGCAGTGCCTTCCCCGGTGCACTCGCACCCCTCAGGGTCACCGATGCACCTCGATACCGGGGCCTGGCTTGGCGACCCAGGTTCGTGTCACGCCCTGAGTTCGGTCGAGCGCCTGACGAACCCGGCTTGCGTCACTGGCTCCACAAAGCGCCTTCACATGCGGCCCAGCATCCATGGTTGCCCAGACGGAAACCCCGCGTTCTCGAAGTGCGCGCACCGTGGCAAGCGCAGCTAGTGTCGCTGGCGCCCAGTAGAAGATCGGCGGGTCGGAGGTGATCGCACAGCAGTGAAACGCCAGCGTGCTTCGCTCCATGGCAGCGCCGAGCGTGTCGAGCTCGCGCTCTTTGATCGCACGTTTGATCGTTCGCGACCATCTGGGGGCCTGATCGAGCCAGGCCTGGTAGTAGGGGGAAGTTTTGCGCGAGCGTTCCATCCCCTCGGTCGAACCCACCTTCTTTTTGCCAGGCTCGGTCAGCCCAACGACCAATCTGAGGTTCCAGTGCACCGGAGGCGCGATTTGCCTGGCGGCCAGGTCGACATCGCCATGTCCGCCCGCGGGGAGCTCGACGAAACCTCCATAGATGGAACGCGCGGCAGAGGCGCTCGATGCACGGGCCAAGGCGCTGAGTTGGCGTGCGTTGAAGGGAATTCCAGCGGCTGCCGACGCAGCGCCCGCAAGCGCCGCGAAGCCGGACGCACTCGATGCAAGCCCTGCGGCAGTTGGAAAGTGGTTGTGGCTGCTAACGTGCGCCTTCACCGGTAGTCGGGCCTCCCGCCGGACGCGGTTGAGCATGATGGTGACCCGCTCGGCCTCAGCCTCGGTCGCGCGCCTTCCGTCGAGTCTGACGAGGTCGCTAGAGAGAGAGCGATCGAAGCGAACCCGGGTCTCGGTCACGAGCTGGTCCAGCGTCATCGAGATGCTCGGCACGGCCGGAACGTTTCGCCGCACGTCAGCCTTCCCCCAGTACTTGGCGAGCGCGATGTTCGCGCAGGCTCGGGCCCTTGCTTCCATAGGGCGCCCGCTCATGCGCTCACCTCGGCCACGAAGGCATCCTCTCCAAGCACCTCGCCCAAGCGAAGGGCTTCGTCATGCTTCGCCGCCAGCGCGAACATGCAGCCTCCGCCGCCGGCGCCTGTCATTTTGGCGCCCAATGCTCCGGCGCTTCTCGCGGCCTGACACATCTCTTCGAGCTTGCCGGTGCTGAGCATCAGCGAGCTGAGGATGGTTTGATTCAAGTCGAGCAATTGCCCAAGCGCGACGTGGTCGCCGGCTTCGATGGCCAGCTTCGCGTTGCGCACCAACACCTCGATGGCTTCGAAGGCCTCGTTCACGCGTCTGGGCTCGTTCTCGAGTTGGCGTGCGACCGAGGCGACCATCTCCTTGGTGCTAGACGACTCGCCGCTGTAGCCGACCACCAGGTACAGCGGCTTGTTCGAACGCAACGGCTTGAGCGGATCGCCTCTGCGGTAGAGGGCCACGCCCCCAACTGCCGACATGGCATTGTCTATCCCTGAGGGGTTTCCGTGGAAGACTTTCTCCCAGGCAAGCGCTGACTCTGCTAGGTCCGTCCGAGTGCGTTTGATACCCATGGCCTTATCGATCGCGTCGAGCACGGCCACGCCGATCGCAGCAGAGCAGCCAAGCCCCGCCCCCGCTGGCAGGTCGACGGCAGCGCTCACCTCGAGCCCTGGACGGTTCGGATAGAGCGAGAGCGCCGCGGCAAACGCGCGTTCGAGCGGTTGGCTCCCGCGAGGATCGGGCCTGATCGCCAAGTCCCAGGGTGTGAGGCGCAAGAGATCGCGCTCGGCGGTCTTGGCTTTTGCGGTAACGCCGCGCTCGATGCCGACGGCGATCGCTGGGTAGCCATGGACGACCGCATGCTCGCCGAGAAGAATGATCTTTCCTCTCCCGAAGCCCATCAATCTCCCCGGTCCGTGAGCTGCCTCGTGACCTCTCCGAGCATCTCTTTGGCGTCGTCGTCGAACGGGCTTGCGGCTAGTGCGCTTCGGGCTTCATCGGCCAAGAACCCAAGCCGTGCTTCGACTTCGGCTCTTGCGCCGTCGAGCACTTCGGCAGCGCTCCGAATCTCGTCATCGCTCGCGTCCGGGTGCCCCCAGACGGCATCGAGCACGGCGCGCTCCGCGTCGCTCGGTCCTAGCGCTCGAAACGCCGCCACCACCGCGTTGTGCTTGCCGTGCCGGAGATCATCACCGGGCTTTCCGGTTTCCTGCACGCTTCCGAAGGTGCCGAGCAGATCGTCCCGAAGTTGGAACGCTACGCCAAGCGGCGCGGACCATGCGCGAAGGGCAGCCATGCCCGCTTCGTCCGCATCGGCGAGGATGCCCCCGAGCTCGGCCGGCCCGCGTGTCGTGTAGCTTCCGGTCTTCAGCTCGTGCATGCGCTCGACGTTCCCGTCGGTCATGAGGTCGAGCTGCTGCCCAGCGAAGACTTCCTTCTGGATCTTCACGAAGAGCGCCAAGCCTTCGTCCCGACGCCCCTGCGGAAAGCCGGCCTTGAGGAAGAGCTCCCATCCGAAGGTCGAAGCCAGATCCCCCGCGAGGATACCCAGGCTCGCCCCAAGGTGCTCGTGACCATGTCTCCGCTGAAATGCATAGTGGACCGCAAGCCCGCCACGGCGTTCACAGTCCTCGTCCATCCAATCATCGTGAATCAGCAGATAGGTCTGCAGCAGCTCTAGCGCCGCCCCCACCTCGAATGTCGCGCCGAGATCACTCGATCCGCTCGCAGCCCGGTAGGCCGCGGCCGTTACGATCGGGCGAAGCCGCTTTCCGCCACGCATCGTGAGGTCTCTAACCTCGGCGACGAGCTCGATGGCCAAGGGCGAAAGCGCCGATGCTTCCTCGCACTTCTGGTCGAAAAAGCGTTCGAGGACGGCGTCGATGCGCTGTCGGATGCCCGCCATCCAAGACTCCAGATCCATTTGCCCTTGCGTCACGGTGTCAGTGTCCCTATCCCGAGCTACGTACACGGCGGGACGCTCCCTAGCAAGCAATGCGATGAGCACAGACATCGAACAGAGAAAGGCGGATCATCTCGATCTATGCGCGACCGATGAGGTCGCGTTCAGGCAGCGTACGACTCTCCTCGAATGCGTACGGCTCGTGCACCAGTCGTTGCCGGAAGCAAGCTTCGATTCGATCGACACGCGCGTTCGCTTGCTTGGCAAAGAGCTTCGCGCCCCGCTCCTAATCGCGGCGATGACGGGCGGCCACGCGCGTGCCGCCGAGATCAACCAGGCGCTCGCCGCGATCGCCAACGAGCAGGGCTATGCGTTTGGCTTGGGCAGCCAGCGCGCGATGCAGAAGCGGCCGGAGACTAGCTGGACCTACCAGGTGCGCTCGCGCGCGCCTGACACTCTCATTCTCGGCAATGTCGGGGTAGTTCAGGCGCGCGACCTGCCAACCGAGACAATCGCCGAAATGCTGGCTGAGGTCGGCGCCGATGCGCTCTGTGTTCACATGAACCCGGCCATGGAGCTGGTTCAGCCCGGTGGCGATCGTGACTTCAGCGGAGGCCTCGAGACCTTCCAACGCCTCTGGGCGGAGCTCGGCATGCCCATCATTGCGAAAGAAACGGGCAACGGACTCAGTCGCGAAGTCGCGACCCGTTTGCGCGCCGTCGGCATTCGGTACGCGGATACTTCCGGAGCAGGTGGCACCTCTTGGGTTGGGGTCGAAACCTTGCGTGCCGAGGGGGACGGCCAGGCGCTGGGCGAAGCGCTCTGGGATTGGGGGATTCCGACTGCCGCATCGGTCCGGTACTGCGTCGAGGCGGGGATGACCACGATCGCAACTGGCGGGATCCGATCTGGCATGGACGTCGCCCGCGCGATCGCGCTTGGTGCGAGTTGCGCGGGCATCGCGCGAAATGTCTATCAGGCCTTCCTTGAAGGCGGCGCCGACGGCGCCCGAACGTTCTTGCGGCGTGTGGAGCTCGAGCTTCGTTCCGTCATGCTGCTCTGCGGCGCAAAGACGATCGGAGAGCTACAAGAGGCTCCGCGAGTCGTGACCGGCGAGCTCTGCGATTGGATCCGCTAGTTTGTACCCGGCTGCTTGGCCTTGGGTCAGCTCTCGGTCAGGACCGAGCCCGGGACGGTTTCGCGCTCTTCGGGCACTGGCTCGTAGCGCAGCAAGTCCTCGACGCGTTCGAGCAGCTCACCTTCGAAGCGCAGCGAAAAGCGAGGTTCGAGCAGCTTCATTCGAACACGCCAAACGACAGGGTCGGCAGGGTCGCGCAAGACGACCGGCGTGGCTCCGGCGAGCACCCAGGGCGAGCTGAGCATCGCGTCTGTGAGTGCCAAGCGCACCTTCCCCGCGTCCTCGTACCCTTCGAGGCGTACCACCACTTCGTGCTCCGCATCCGAGCCGGCGTCGTACACCATGGGCGCACCGACCATCGCGCGGTTGGGCACCGTCAAGCGGTGCCCCTGCCCGTCACGGAGCCAGGTCGCACGGAGCGAACGACCTTCCACGGTCCCCTGAAAGCCGTCGCCCGAAACCCACATCCCCTTCTTCACACGGCGCTCGGCGGCCAGGATTAGGCCGGACACCAGGTCGGCGAACAGATCTCGAATCGACCAACCGATGACCAGCGCAAGGACGGCCAAGGCCCATAGGATCCAGTTCTCGCCAGTTGGGACGAGGTAATGAACGATCGCGAGAAGCAGAGAGAAAGCCGCGAGGCGAAGCGCGAAGACCAGCGCGCCGAGCATACGCCTCAAAGGAATGCTCTTCGTGGTCCAGCCGCGAGTGCGCTCGGCGATGAGCAGCACCACGCCGACGGCGAGCAACCACAGGAAGAGGATCATGAGCGGGTTGCGTTCCTGTGCTCGTGTCGACTCTTCGCTCCGAGCGTCTGCGGCCTGCTCCCTCGCAATCGAGGTCGGAGGCTCCTTTGAGCTGGGTTCGGCTAGCTTCTCTGCCGGCTCGGCCGGAGCTTCCGACTGTGCTTGGGGCTCCTCCGTCAGGCCCTGAGCTTGCGCGGTCCCTGGCGCCGCAACGAGCGTGACCAGTAGAAGTGATACGAAGAGTCGTTGAAGCTTCGATGTCACAGCACCCACCCCCGCTCTGCAAAGACGCGACCCAACACCCCTCGTAGATGCACCGCGATCACGAACGCACCCTCTCGCTCGTCGAGCAAGCCTAGGTGGGCTAAGCGGCTGAGCTGCGCCTGTGCCGTGTTGACGTCGAGCCTGAAGAGCCTTCCTTGGCCGGCCGCGTCCATCCAGCCTTGGCGGGCGATTTGGTAGAGGTTGACCAAGACGTCGTCCGGGAGCCGTCTCACCCGAGTGTACAAGGACGCGGGGATGGGTCCGACATGGACGATGTCGTCCTGTATTCCTCGAATCGAAGCCAACCACAGCCGAAGCGCATCGCGGACGAGGCCGCCGGTCGCCTCGTGCAACTCATGGAAGTACTGGTCGTAGGGCCTTCGAATCCTGGTGGCGCTCCTGGCGAACAGGCCCTCGATCCGCGAGCCTTCTCCGCGGTCGAAGGAGTGCTCGAAACCGCTCAAGCGATGCCTGGCGATGACTGCGGCCTGCAATTCCTCTTCACTCAGGGGATCGAGTCGAACCACCTCGGGGAACGCGTCCCGCAGAGGCGCAACGGTGGAGGCAAAGTTCCAGAAGAGCACCGCGCCATGCGCCAGCCAGCGTCGCCGTCCGCCCTCTTCAATGATTCCCTTCACGAAGCGTCGCAGTGGGCCGAAGCCACCGGGAGCCATCGACAGCATCCAGTGGAGGCCGTCGACGACCACCAACTGGCCTTCCGGCGCATCTTGAAAAATCGCGTCGACATCTTCGACCTGCACAGGTGCGCTGAAGACCACGCGCTTCACGTTCTTCCAGCGGCGGCTCCGCACGATTGCGCTCGAGACGGCTGCCTTTCCAACGCCGTCGACGCCCACCAGCGCGACCGAGCGCAATCGACCTTTGACTTCACTCGAAAGCACCGCCTCCCCTCGGCGGATCTCCTGGTCGCGGCCGGTGAGCACGTCGCCGGCCTCCATCGTATCTGCGGCGAAGAGGCGCCGATAGACCAGAGGCAGATTGGTCGCCACCTCGGGAGCTGCAAAGGTTCCCGCGGAGAGCTCCTCGGTTGGTAAGGCTCTGGTAAGGCCGAGACGCTCACTCCAGCGCTCGAGGCGCTCCTCGCCGAACAAGGCTCGAAGGCCGCCGCGGAGTTGTGCCTTGAATCGCTTTACCCGGGGCTCGCGCTCGACCTTCTTCATGATCCGAAGTCCGCTGGCGGCGCGCCGCATCGCTTCGAGGCGTGACCTGCTGAAAGACCCTTCCGCAAGCTCGCCGCGCAGCGTTTCGAGCGTACCGAGCGCCGCGTCATGCATCTCGCGTTCGATGATCTCCGGCCAGCCCTTCGCTTCGGCGCGAATCTCCTCGAGGGAGTTGTAGTTTCGCTCGAGCTGGCCATAGACCATTTCGCGAAGCAGCGTGTGCATCTCTTCGGGAATCGACTCGTCGTGGACGATTTCGAGCTCGGCGGTTGCTAGCTCCACATTGAACGCAACGACGCGCTCGAGCTCCTGAAGCAGGTTGGCCAAAGGCTGAACGCGGTCCGCCAGGTCCTGACGGCTTGCAAGTAGCTTCGGGGCCACGCGGCTGTCGATATAGGTGAGGACCACCTCGCGGAATGGCACTTCAACCTCGGGTAGTGCGGTCGGCAAGCGCCACTCGCCTGTCTGACGCTGCCCTACGGTCACTCGGTAGCGCGGCGTGAGCGCTCGGCAGGCGTCCACCAGGGTATCGAGCAGAGGGGCGATTTTCGTCTCGTCGCTCAGGTCTTGGTAGAGCTCGGCAGTGACACGGGCGGCTTCGCCGGTGGCCTTGCTCGTCGCCTCGGTCGCCTTTCGTAGCGCGGCAGCCAGCTCTTCGCCGGAGTAGTCGCTCTCGAGCTCTGCGTTCAGCACCGACAGAGCGCTTTGGAGGGTATCGCTCACGCGCTCTACTTGAGATGTCGCTCGTCGCTTCACCGTGTTGGTGAGCCTGAGAACGTATTCGGCGACGTTGTCCTTGATTCGCGCTTCTAGGCCGAGAAGCTCGAGCTCCATGGCCAGCGTCGAATACTCTGCCGAGCTTGCCTTTCGAAGGTTCGAGACGTCTTTAGTGAGCGTCTCCATTGCCCGCATGCGGTTCGCGAAGCGGCGGCTCGTGCGTCGCTCGCCAGTGCGAAGGTCGAGGGTTCCAAAGATCGGCAAGTCCTCTTTCATCCTGACAAAACCCGTCGCCAGGGCGCTCGCAGCACGATGGGTACCGTCGCCGGTGATGCGCACCGTTTCGTCGAGCGCGAGAGCCAGCTCTTCTTCGACGTCGTGCCTCAGACGAACCAGCTGCCCTTCGAGGTCGGCATCCGGATCAGCGGAGATGTCGACGATGTCGTCGTAGCCCGCGATCACACCGTCAAAGAGACTTCGTGTGCGAGCCGCGAGGTGCCGATCGGCTTCGACGAAGAGCGCGGCCAGGGCCTCGAGCCGAGCAGGCGCATCATACGAGAGATGGAAGCGACCAAGGGCGCGTAGCCGGACATCGCGAGTCGGCGGAGTTTGCCCTAGGGCTCTGCGCCAGCCCCGCCTCAGCCGCAGCATGCCCCGGCGGAGCCGCTTCCAGATCGAATCATCATCTTTGGTCTGGTAGGTGACGTCTTCGAACGGCGCCGTGACGACCGACGGAAGCTCGTCGACCAGAGCGTCGACGTTTTCGAGCATGCCTTCGGGCGTCCAGGTGAGCTTGGCGAGCGTAACCGACCGGCCGAGGACGATCCCCCGCCAGTGCGCCGCCAGGTCAGATTGAGCGGAGCGCAATAGCGTCACCAGCTCGTCCCGTTCCGCGCCGTCTTCAGCGCGAGCCTGAACGGTCAAGCGCCGATGATGGCGTAAGAACTCACGTCGAAGGTCCCGCAAATACTTCCCCGCGTCGAGCTGGAACTCTCGAAGGGGGCCGGTCGATACTTCACGCACGAGACTCTGCAGATCACCGCCGAGGTCCTGAACACGACTATTGAGCTTCGCGCTCTTCGTTTCCAGAGGATCGCCCCATAGGTTCTTCGCGCCAACGTGCTCGGGCCAGGGCTCTAGTTGTTTGGATGCTCCGTCCTCGCCGGCTGGTCGCATCGAAGGCGGCCTGACCGACAAATGCCTCGTCGGGGTGAGCGACTTTCGGCTGACGCTGGTTTCACCAGCGAGACTGAGGCCGAGCTTGAAGATGACGGGGCCCAGCAGCTCGTTGATCGCAACTCCGCCGATGAGCAAAGTTTCGAGCGAGCGCCCGAGCTCGCCAAACTCCCTACCGATGATGGCGGCCAGCAAGATCGACACGCCGGCCTGGGAAACGAAACCCATCCAGCCGAAGGCTCGAGTCCCATCGTCCGCTTTGCCAATCCGTGCGCCGATCTTCGTTCCAGAGAACAGCGCAAACGCGCGGACCGAGACGATGGCCAACGCGAAGAGGGCGACCTGTTGCAATTCCTCGAGATGGAGCTTGGCGCCGGCGAGCGTGAAGAATACGACGTAGACAGGCAAGGAGAGGCGCTCGACCGTTTCGATCAGCCGGTGTCCCGTCTTCGAGAAATTTGAAACCCCAAAGCCTGCCGCGAGGAAGACGAGCACGGAGTCCCAGCCGAGCTGATTGGCAATGAAGGAGACTAGGTACACGACGCCCACGACGAAAATCAGAAGCTCCTGATTCACGTAGCGGATGTAGAGCGCCATCAGTCCGCCCACGACCACCGCTCCGAAGAGGATCGAGATGACGATGTGCTGGAGCAGGTAAGCGGCAATTCCGCCTTCCAACGCGCCCATACCGACTTGCTGCGCGACCACGACCTGTGCAATCGCGAAGGCGACGACGACGACGACGTCCTTGAGAACGACTGCGGACAGAACGTTCCGTGTCATCGGACCAACAGCCTTGGACTCCATGATCACGGCGATCGTGGCCGCCGGGGAGGTTGCCAGGGATACGGATGCGACCATGGCGCCTACGGCGAGCGCCGCCGCCGTCGGCAGCCCTGCAAGGCCAGGCAGGCCGATGTAGGGCACCGCACCCGAGATCAGCCAAAAGAACGCCGTCACCAGGACGCCAATTGATACGATTTGTGCGGCGATGATCGAGCTGATCGCGCGGAGCCCCTTCCTGAGGCCTTCGAGCTTGAGCTCGCCGCCGGCGGTGAGCGCGATCAGCGCGACGGCGAGCGTGTCGAACAAGCTCAGCTGCTCGATCACCTCATCGTTGAGAATGCCTTTGTCGAAGGGTGCTGGAAGACCGAATCCATTCAGAACCTTCGCCAGTGATGGACCGAAGACCAGGCCGGCAATCAAATATCCGGTGATGTGAGGCAGCCGGATTTGGCCGACGAGCCCCCCGATGGTGTAGCTCGCCAGAACGACGAATCCGAATGCGAGCATCCCACTTGGGTCGAAGGGATGCTGGGCGAACTGCTCGAACTGATAGAGCGCCACCATCCCAAACAAGAGCAGCACGATGACGGTGATCTGCCGCCGCGCGTGCGTCTCTTCGCCAGGGGGAGGGATGCTGTACGCGCCGGTCATCACCGCCTCCAGAACGCTGGGAGCATGAGCGCGAAGAGCGTGAAGAACTCGAGTCGTCCGAGAAGCATGGCCATCGAGAAGAACAACTTGCTACCAGGCGAGTAAGCGGCGAAGTTGTCCGGCCCCACGTGGAAGGGTGCGGGCCCCATGTTCGACAGGCAAGTCAGCATCGCCCCAAAAGCCGTGGGCGCGGGAACGCCTTCGACCAGGGTCACGAAGATCAGGCCGAAACCGATGCATCCCATGTAGATCAGAAAGAAGGACGCGACGTCGGAGAGAACCTGGTTGCTGATCGCGACTTTCCCCATGCGAACCAGCTGCACGCTGGCCGGGCGGAAGCTCTTTTGGATTTGAGCGATCGCCTGCTTGCCCATCAGGACCGCTCGCTCAACCTTGATGCCGCCGGCAGTCGAACCGGAGCATCCGCCGACGAACATGATGAGGATCAAGATCGTCAGCGCCGTCGAGCTGTAGGCACTGTAGTCGTCGGTACCATAGCCCGTGGAGGAGATCGTGGTCGCCACCATGAAGAAGGAGTAGCGAAAGGAGGTTAGGAGCTCTTCATGCACGCTCAGGTTGAGGATCGTCAGGAAGATGACCGCCGTCATGACGATTGCGAGGTACCAGCGAAACTCGATGTTACGGAGGAGCGACCTCCAGTTGCCGGTTCGCAACAGGCCATAGTAGAGCCCGTAGTTCACGCTGCCGATCAGCATGAAGCAGGCGATCACGTACTCGACGGCGGCGCTGTGGAAGCCGCCTACCGAGCTGTCGAGGGTCGAAAAGCCGCCCGTCGACATGGTCGTGAACGCATGGCAGACGGCGTCGAAGAGGTCGAGGCCCAAGATCTTGAGAAGCGCGATCTCGATGATGGTGAGGGCGCCGTAGAGCTTCCACAGCGCAAATGACGTCTCGGCGATTCGCGGCCGCAAGCCCTCCGCCGTGGTTCCAGGCACCTCTCCACGAAACAGATGTTTGCCACCTGCGCCGAGGTTCGGGAAGACCGCGACGAACAAGACGACGATGCCCATGCCGCCCAGCCATTGAATCAGCGAACGCCAGAGCAGAAGCGGCCGCGACAAGCGCCCCTCGATGTCGGAGATCACCGTTGCGCCGGTAGTCGTCAGGCCGCTGACCGCTTCGAAAAATGAATCGGAGGCCGACATTCCTGCTCCGAGAACGAACGGAACTGCACCGCAGACCCCAGCCGCGACCCAGATCAAGCTCACCGCGAGCAAGGCCTCGCGCCGCGATATCCGCTCGGAGACGAAGCGATTCCCATAGAGAAACGCCGTCAGTCCTAGAATTGAGACGATGATTGCCGAGAGCGCCATCGCCGCCGCCCCGCCTTGCGGTCGGCTTGGGTCTGGCGCGAATTGGTCCCAAAGCATGCCGACCCCAGCGCAGAGGGCGATCATCACGCCGATCCCGAGCACGACGGCTCCGACGGGTCGGATCACGCCACGAAAGTCTCTCGATTGCGTGCTCACTCACCCCTCGGCCGGAAGAGACGCTCGACGGTTGCCCGCGCGTCCCTGGTGGTCATCAGGATCACCCGGTCCCCCGGATGCACGACGTCCTTTCCGTGTGGAATGATCACCTCGTCGCCGTGTACGATTGCCGCCAGCAGCGAGCCGCGGGGCAGATTCATTCGGTGCAAGGGCTTGTTCACGGCGCGGCACTTCGCGCTCGCGGTGAGTTCCACGACCTCCGCTTGGCCGTCCTCGAGCACCGTCAAGCCGTGAAGGCCTCCACCTCGTGAGAAGCGAAGGATCTGGTCGGAGGCCACGGTGCGCGGCGACAGAACGATGTCGATGCCGAGCTGTCGATATATCGACGCGTAGTCCGCGCGCTGCACGATCGTGGCGGTTCGCTTGCAGCCTGCACGCTGCGCGAGAAGCGCCGCCATGAGGTTGATCTCGTCCTGCTTGGTGACGGCGGCGAACAAGTCATAAGTACCGACCTCCTCCTCGTCGAGGAGCGCCCCGTCGGTACCGTCGCCATGCACGACCTGGACCCCTTGGAATTCCCCGCTGATCTCTTCTGCCACCTCGAGATCGCTTTCGATCATCATGATCGTGGCCTGCTGCTGCAGGAGGTCGCGCGCGAGCGCCTTGCCAACCACACCGCCACCAACGATACAGACTCTGCGTGCTTCGCGTTCCTTGCTGAAGAGTCGCTCGGCGGCGAGTACGCCCTCGGGCCGGCCGATCAGATACACGCGGTCCCCTTTGACCAAGACGTCGGCGCCGCCAGGGACGAAGAGCTCTCCCTCACGAACCACCGCGCTGACCAGCGTATGTGGTGGCAGCTCGACGGACGAAAGCGGCTTGTTCAGCATTCGGGATTCGTCGAGGTCGATCTGCACGAGCTCGACTCGATCCTGGGCGAGGTCGATGACGTCCGAGGCGCCGTAAGAGCGAGCGATGCGGCTGAGCTCCTGTGCGACGAGCACGCGAGGATTGATCACGACGTCGACGCCGAGTAAGCCGTAGCGGATTCCTTCCGTCCATTCGGACCAGGCCGTCCCCTGGACGCGAGCCACCACGTGCTTTGCGCCGAGCTGCTTCGCGGCCAGAGCGGCGATCAGATTCATTTCGTCGTGGTCGGTTACCGAAACCACTAGGTCTGCTCGGCCCACGCCAGCGATCTTCAGCAGGGTTTCGCTCGCGCCGTAGCCGATGATGGAGGCGACATCGTAGTGCTCTTCGGCGTATTGCACCGCCTTGGGGTTCGAATCGACAGCAATGATGTCGTGGCCTTCCTTGTCGAGCACGCTCAACAAGTGACGACCCACCTCGCCCAAGCCTATGATGACGATGTTCAAGTGGCACCCATCTCAATCGTTGTTGGGGAATCGCTATCCTTGAGCTCGCGCTGGATTTCACCTTCATCGGCGAGCAAGCCGCGGAGCAGTCGTGGCCCGACCAGGTCGTTGATGATGACCGAGCCCAGCACCACGGAATACGCGACGTTCGCCGCCTCGCCTTGGTAGACGAGGCGAAACGAGACCGCCATCGCCAGCGTGACGTCGCCATGCGCCAAGAGCCCCCGAAACAGATCTTTGCGCAATGTCGTCCCCCAACCTGCAATCACGCTTGCGATCCACTTCGCGCCCGTGCGGGCGGCGAGGAATCCCGAGAGCGCGACTAGGGTAGGCGCTAGGGGAGTCGGTTGCCAGAGCGCGCCGGCGAAGACGAGCAGCACAATCGCCATCGGACGTTCGGTCGACTCGAGCGTCGTGTGCAAGAGCTGGCCGCCTCGCGCGAAATTCACGAGAACGAAGCCCATCGAAAGGTTGACCGCCAAGGGCGACAGCTCGAGGAAGTAGGCGCCGCCTGAAGCGAAAGCGATGATGCCGACGAGTGCCAGGAAGCGCGAGTTGTCCGATTCGTCGCCAGCCAGGAAGAGCGAAAACAGGAAGCCGAGCGCAGCGCCCAGCAAGACTGTCACCCAGGCCCAGAGCGAGGGGGAGTAGTCCTGCGCTTGAGGCGCATTCTCGTGGAATACGCAGAAGATCAGACCAAAGGCCAATATCACGGCGATGTCCCCGAGCCGCGTTCCGTTGCGCAGGAGGGAAGTGAGCCTTCCGCTGATCTCGTAGCGTCTAGCCAGAAGGTCGAACGGCTCGGTCGAATCGGCAGCGGCGAAGCAGGCAAGGGCCGCCGCGCTCAATGCTGCATCGCGCCGCGTCGTCACGAGCCAGCCGGCCTCGGTGAAGAAGTAGTAGGCGCCGAACCCGACCGCCAGGCCGGGCAGAAGGTGATGCAGGAAGACTACTCGCCAGGTTGCCGGGTCGAGCTTCTGAAGGCTGGTGAAGTCGAAGTCCGTGCCTCGCAGAAGTCCGACCCATCCCGCCGCGAGGGCGATGATGGGAAGCAGACCCGTCAGATTGTCGAACGCGTGAATCGCCGGAAAGGCTGGGCCGAGCAGGAAGCCGAGCAGGAGGTACTCTGCGCCACTCACGACGAGGAAGCGCCGTTGCAAACGCTCGACGACGTTGTGGGCGAGTACGTACGCAACTCCGATCACGACGACGAGCACGACCACCGTGCCAAGCTCGCCCGCGCTACCCTTCGCAGCGGTTCCGCTCGCCGCGTACGCAGCGCTAGGCAGCGCCGCCCAGACGAGCACCACTGCGGTCAAGATCAGGCTCCCCGCCATATCCCCTCAATTGTGAAGAAGAAGCTCTCCGAACGGTAGTTTCAGGCTGGACAGCCGTTCAGCCAGCCCGCGCGTTCTAACCCCGCAGCCCATCGAGCACGATCGTGATCAAGCTCCTGCTTGTTTCGATCGGGTCCAACTGGACCTGTTTCCGCACGGAGGCCAAAGCGAGCGCCTCCACGGCTCCGAGAACCGCCAGCGCACTCACACGAGGGTCGGAGACCGACACGAAGTCTCGGTCTGCGGCGATCTGGCTCAGGGTCATGGCCTTTTCGTCGAGATCGTTCGCCAGATCGGAGATCGCCTGGCGTGCCACCGTCGCCGGCGCCCGGCGCTCCTGAAGATAAAGGCACATCGCATCCGGATACATGGCAAGCGCCCCAACCAATCGATTGCCGAGCTGACCGTATGCCGCGACCGCCTCGTCGCGACCATTCGCCTTGCGCAGTTGCTCCTCGCATGCGTCGATCGCCTCATGCGTGGTAGTGGCGACCGGGGTGATGACCGCTTCGACGAGATCTGATTTGTCTCGAAAATAGCGGTAGAAATTGCCCTTGGCCATGCCGGCTTCGCGGGCGACGTCATCGATCGTCACCGCCTCGATCCCACGTTCCAGAAAGAGCGAGAGCCCAGCGTCGATCAGGTCCTGGACTCGTTTCCGTCGGTTGAGATCTCGCTTGCCACCAAATGCGCCGGGTCTTTCAACGGGGCCGGCGCGCCTTGGCCTTCTCTCGTCGTCCATCGAGTTGCTCCTCGGGGGTCATGAGCCGCTTCGAGGGGCGAGTATGGGGCACGCGCGGCCCAGGTAAAGGGTCATTCGCGAAAATATTGCGCCCGAGCGTCCTCGATTTCACAAAATTGCGCCAAATGGGAGAACCCAACACAATTCGAAGAGTTAGACGCGATTGACAGGGACGGTGCCTCCCTCTAAGAGCTTGGCTTGGGACCACTGGAGCAAACTGGATGACCTTGCCAGCGCGCAAACCGGATTGGCTTCGCGTGCGGCTCCCAGCGGGGCCGGAGCAGGACGAATTCACTGTTTTGAAGTCCCGGTTCCGTGGAAGGGGTCTTCATACCGTCTGCGAGGAAGCCCGCTGCCCGAACATCTTTGAATGCTGGGGGCAGGGGACCGCAACGGTGATGATCCTCGGCGAGACCTGCACGAGGGGCTGCCGCTTCTGCTCCGTTCAGACCGGGAAGCCCGGCGGCGCCGTAGATTCGAACGAACCCGAGAACACGGCGCTCTCGCTCGCCGAGATGGGGCTTGCGTACGTGGTGCTCACGATGGTCGATCGCGACGACCTCCCCGATGGCGGCGCCGCGCACGTCGCGAAGACGGTTCAGCGCATCAAGCATCATAGCCCTGAGCTTCGCGTCGAAACCTTGGTCGGAGATTTCCAGGGGCATCACGATGATGTTCGCGTCGTGGTGCAGGAAGGGCGCCCTGATGTCTTCGCGCACAACGTAGAAGTCGTACCGCGTTTGCAGCGGAGCATTCGAGACGTGCGTTGTTCTTGGGAACGTTCGGTCGATGCACTGGTCGCCGCCAAAGAGCTCGGCGCTTCGATCACCAAGACCTCGCTGATGGTGGGCCTCGGAGAGGAATCACGCGAGGTGCTGGACGCCATGCAGCGTTTGCGAGACGCGAACGTCGACGTGCTCACGATCGGTCAGTACTTGCGACCAACTACGCGCCATGCGTCGGTGCATCGATACGTCGAGCCCTCCGAGTTCGACGACTACGAAAAGGCTGGGCTCGACATGGGGTTCCGCTTCGTGGCCTCGGGCCCGCTCGTTCGCTCGAGCTATCGTGCGGCCGAGGTCTTTCTCACGGGGGCGCTCGCCGTAGGGGCAGAGGATGGCTCGGCGCCCAAAATGAATCGCTACGGCAAGAAACGAAAGCTCGACGTGCTCGGCTGAGAGGGACATGCAGGTCATTCGGGAGGACGGAAGCCTCGATCCAGAGCTCGACCCGGGCTTGTCGGTCGATCAGCTCGTCGCTCTCTACAAGGCGATGGTTCGAACCCGTATCGTCGATGACCGGCTCGAGAAGATTCAGCGGCAAGGGCGGATCGCGTTTCACGTGGGCTCCCTGGGCGAAGAGGCTGCCATCATCGGGGCCGCCGCCGCTCTTCGCGACCGGGATTGGATCGTTCCCTGCTATCGTGAAGTAGGCGCGCTGCTCTGGCGCGGCTACCCCTTACAGCGATACGTCGACCACATGTACGGGAACGCGGGCGACCCAGCGCGCGGCCGACAAATGCCGGATCACAGCTTCAGTCGCGCGCATCGCTATCTCGCGGTGAGCGCCCCGATCGGTACGCAGATCCCGCACGCCGTTGGCGTCGCGATGGCGGCCAAGAAGCGGGGCCTCGATGAATGTGTTGGGGTCTTTTTCGGCGACGGAGCCACGAGCTCGAACGATTTCCATGCCGCGATGAATTTCGCCGGAGTGTATCAGTCGCCCGTTCTCTTTCTTTGTCGCAACAACGGCTATGCGATCAGCTTGCCCGTCGCGCAGCAAACCGCGACCCGAACCCTGGCCGAAAAGGCCGCCGCGTATCGGGTGATGGCGTCTCGAGTCGATGGAAACGACGTGCTTGCGGTTCTCGCCGCAGCGCGCGAGGGGGTACAGCGCGCCGTAAATGGCGGAGGACCGACCTTCATCGAGCTCCTCACGTATCGTGTCGGCGGCCATTCGACCTCCGACGACCCCGGCCGCTACGTCCGCAGCCGCAACACGCCGGGGGCGAAGAAGCGTAAGCTGACCCCGGAGCAGGCGAAGCAGATGGCGGCCTACCGGTTCAAGATGCAGATGACCACGACCTGCCGCAACACGCTCCACGGCCTCCTCGGCGTCGTCAAGCACACCTCGGCCGAGTCCCGCGAACTCTGGGCCAAGGAGAAGGACCGGCTTTTCGAGGAACGCCGGAAACGGGAAGCCGCGGAAGAAGAGTAGCGCGGCGATCCCTTCAGGAACACTGTTCCCGTGCGGGAACGGCTCTTTTGCGGCCGATCATTGCAGCCCCCGTCGCCGGCCCACAACGCGCATCCACGGTGGAGGGACCGGGGGCCAGGGTATGGAAGTTGAATGAGCAGGCCTTGGTGGTATAGT
>Ga0209536_100005081_pt1 | contig 20570 bp, 14 predicted proteins | sample DeeMarSeWOR28_12_FD_187461 | JGI IMG/M metagenome (GOLD analysis project Ga0209536, IMG submission 187461) | Marine sediment microbial communities from White Oak River estuary, North Carolina - WOR-2-8_12 (SPAdes) (version 2) | ecosystem: Environmental > Aquatic > Marine > Intertidal zone >... | reverse complement strand
GGCAGGAGATCTCGAACCTGCTGCGGCGGAGGCTCAAGCTGATCCGCCACTTCGAGAAGCTGATCGAAAAGCAAGGCGAGGACGAGGTTCTCTACGATCTGCGACCGCCGGCCGTACCCGGCGATCAAGCCGGGCGCGCACAGGCTCGCCAAGAATGAAGGCGACCGGAGAGCTCACTCCGCCGCGCGGGACTCGATCAACACCCTGGCCGCATCGCTGTCTTCGACGGTCTCGATGTTCTGGATACGGCAGCGCGTCGAGCCGGAGCCAGGATGCCGGAACGAGAGAAAGCTGAACCCGTCTCCACAAACGCGCGTTGACGGCTCCGCGATCGTGATGGCCCCGGCGAAGCCGAGTCCGGCGCAACCGTTGTCCACCGTGAGCAGGTAGTACCGGCTGGCGCTGACCTTGACGACGACATGCCGGTCGTCCAATGTCTCGAAAGAGTTGATCTGGTGTACGCGCACGCAGACCCGGTCTGCGGTCACCGTGCCTCGTGCCGGCCGGCCGGCGCAGCCCGCGAGTGCGACGGCGGCACAGGCAAGACCGAGAGCCAAAACGCTGATGGATCTCATGAGCGCGACCCCGGAGTTTCCCCCTGATTCCAGTTTACAGTACTATCCCGTAGCCGCCGGCATGCAGAGGCGATGGCTGCGGGTCGGCGATATAATGAAGCGGCTCGAGAAGGGTCGGCCAGCGCCGCCGAGTCGGCTCGAGGACGAAGAGAGGTACACGATGCACATGAATCAACGCATGGTGGCGTGCCTCCTGGCTTTGACGTTGATGGTGCCGGGGCCGGCATTCGCGGCGAAGGCGGGACGCCTCATCGGCAAGGTCCTCGACCCCGAGGGCAAGCCGATCCCGGAAGTGACCATCACGGCCACGTCGGAGGAGTTGCCGGACTTCACGCAAGTCGAGACCACCGACAAGAAGGGCGTCTTCAAGTTCGACTTCCCGGAACGCTTCGTGATCTATCGCCTTCGTTTCGTCAAGGACGGGTTCGCGACATTGCAGAGCGAACAGGATTGGCAATTGGCGGGTTCCACGCGCGCCGAGTTCACGATGTACCCGGGTGAGTCCGCGATTGACGACGCGCCCGTGGCTTCGACTTCGGCAGAGGCAGTCGTGGCCTTCAACGAAGGGGTTGTGGCCTTCAATGCCAAGGACTACGCGACTGCCCAATCGAGATTCCTGGAGGCCTTGGGGCACGACCCCGACCTGCAGCAGGCGTGGGCGGCACTGAGCAACGTCCACCTCAAGCAGGAAGACTACCGCGGGGCGGTGGAGGCCGCCGAGAAAGCCATAGCCCTCGGCTCCACGGACGAGGCGGTCTGGCGGTGGCGGTGGGAGGCCTACCGCAACCTCGGAGATGAAGCCAAGACCGCGGAGGCGCTGGAGGATCTCAAGCGAGCCGGTCTCCGGACCGAGGAAGCCGAGAAGGCGCACAACGAGGCGGTCGCTCTCTCTCGGGCCGGTGATCTCGAGGGCGCCTTCGTCAAGTTCCAGGAAGCGATCGAGATCGACCCCAACCTCCAGCCGGCGCTGCTGGGGATCGCCGTCACCGGCATCGAGATAGGCCGAGATGCCGAAGCGGCCGCCGCCGCGGAGACCGTCCTGCAGGCAGATCCCCGGAACGAGCGGGCGCTTCGGGCGCGTTACAACGCTTACTTGAATCTGGAGGATGAAGTCGGGCTCTACGATGCGCTCGTGGGTCTGGTCGCGATCGAGCCAACGGTTGCCCTCGAGGGCCTCTTGGTCCTGGCGTTCTCGGCCTATGATGCCGATGACGAGGCCCTGGCCAAGGAGCGATTCAGTACGATTCTCATAGTCGATCCGGACCATCCTCAGGCTCACTACTACCTGGGCCTCATGATGCTGAACGAGGGTCACAACGACTCGGCAAAGAGCCATCTCGAGCGTTGCGTCGAGCTGGCGCCGGACTCTCCCGAGGCCCCCGTTGCGCGGGAGTTGCTCAAGCGTTTGAGCGGCTCCTGAGGCGAATACGAGACAAGCCTCACGGGGCTCCCCTGTCGGCGGGTCAATCCAATAGTTTGGATCCGATCCAAACATTCTGAGTTCCCGAAGGGATTGAAGGGTCGAGTCTGCCCAAAAAAAAGGCCTGTTCGTGAGCTTTTTTGGCGTCGACCCTCGAGGTGCGCTTCTTGCAGGATCGGGCGGCGAGTGGATCACTGTGCAGCTCGATCGCTTCACGGGGAGATCCGTTCAGAGGAGGAGGCAAAGCATGGCGGACAGAACAACTCGTTCCCTACGGGTGGCTCTCGTGGGAGGGTTCCTCGTCATCTTGCTGGTGATCGGCGGCATCGGTTCGTCCGCCATGGCACAGGAAGAAACGGCGGGCGAAGAGGCCAGGATAGAGCAGACCGAGTACACGGAATCCGTGACCGTGACCGGCACGCTCATTCCTCGCCCCACCCTGGATGCTCTGAGTCCCGTGACGGTCATGGGTGTCGAGGAGATCACCTATTCGGGCGTGAGTCGCATGGAAGACCTGATGGCCCAGCTGCCGCAGGCCTTCGCCGGGCAGAACTCGACGTGGGCGAACGGTGCGACGGGTACGGCGACGGTGGACCTGCGTCAGTTGGGGACCAACCGCACGCTGGTCCTGATCAACGGCCGCCGCATGGCGCCCGGTGACGCGTCGGGTATCTACGCTCCCGACTTGAACGTCATTCCGGCGGCGCTCGTGGAGCGGGTGGACGTTCTCACCGGCGGCGCTTCGACGGTGTACGGTTCCGATGCCGTCGCGGGCGTCGTCAACTTCGTCCTGGACACCGAGTTCGAGGGTTTCAGGGGCGGGGTTCAGTACAGCTTCTTCAACCACAACAACGACAACGCTACGGCGCAGCGAATCAACGAAGAAGCAGGCTTCGACTATCCGGAGGGCTACATTTCCGATGGCGACGGCTGGAACGTGAACGTAGCATGGGGCGGCAAGTTCGGGGACGGTCGTGGCCATGCGTCCGCCTACATTGGATACCGTGATCTGGAAGCGGTCACGAAGTCTCAGCGCGACTACCTCAACTGCAGCGTCGGTGGCTCCGACGACGGCCCTGTGTGCAGCGGTTCGTCCACCACCCCGCGGGGACGTTTCATCACCACCGACACGGCCGGCAATGAAACAGGCGACTATGCCCTGGACTGGATAGAGGACGGTGGCGATGGCCAATCGTTCCGTGATCGCATTCCGGCCACGGATGTCTTCAACTACGGACCCTACAACCACATCCAGCGCCCCGACGAGAGATGGACCGCCGGCGCGTTCTTGAATTACGAGTTCAATGAGCATGTCGAGGGCTTTACCGAAGTCATGCTCATGAACGACTACACGAATGCGCAGATCGCACCGTCAGGCAACTTCTCGGTCGCCAATCAGGTCAACTGCGACAACCCGATGCTCAGCGACGACCAACGCCAGAAAATCTGCGGTGACGGTGGGTGGGGGCCCACGGATATCGCGGACGTGTTCATCCTGAGGCGCAACGTCGAAGGGGGCGAGCGAAACGAGGACATCAACCACACCAATTACCGACTCGTCTCGGGCATCCGCGGCGACATCAACGATCAGTGGACCTATAGCCTGTATGGTCTGCACGCTCAGACCATCACCCAGTTCTCGTACAACAACGATCTGAACATCGACCGCATGCAGAATGCCCTGATCGTCGACGGAGATCCGGCCGATCCTTCTACTTGGGTGTGTCGTTCCGGCGACGAAGGCTGCGCCCCCTGGAACATCTTCACGGAAGGAGCCGTGGAGCAGGCGGCCCTCGACTACATGTCGACGATCGCCGTGCAGTATGGCAAGACCAAGACAGAGCTTGTCAATCTCACCCTCACGGGAGATCTCGAAGACTACGGCGCGACCATTCCCAGCGCGACCGAGGGCATCCAGGTTGCCCTCGGCTCCGAATACCGCTCCGAACGGTTCAAAGCCAGGCCCGACGAAGTGTACTGGTATGGCCTGGCTGCAGGTTTCGGTGGGGGTCAGCCTCCTGTCGATGGTGGGTTCAGCGTGAAAGAGCTGTTCCTGGAAGCGCTGGTTCCTATCGCGCAGGACATCACCGGGGCGCAGGATCTGTCTCTGGAGCTCGGCTACCGCTACTCCGACTACGATACGTCGGGTGCGGCCGACACTTACAAGGCGATGTTCGCCTGGGCGCCCATGCCCGACTTCAAGTTCCGTGGCGGTTACAATCGCGCCGTTCGCGCGGCGAACGCGTACGAGCTGTTCTTGCCGACGAACTTCGGTCTCGGAGGCAGCGAGGACATCTGCGCCGGTCCGGCCCCGTCGGCATCCTTGGATGATTGCATAAATACCGGCGTCACCCCGGCACAGTACGGAAACATCCTGCCGAACCCGGCCGACCAGTACAACACGCTCTCGGGGGGTAACGTGGACCTGGCCGCCGAGACGGCGGACACCTACACCTTCGGCATTGTCATCACGCCCCGTGCGATATCGGGCTTCTCGCTCGCGTTCGACTATTACGACATCGAGATCGACGATGCGATCGACACCCTTGATGCGGATGACATCATCCAGACGTGCGCCACAACCGGTGATCCCGAACTCTGCGGCCTGATCAACCGTGATTCCCTGGGCACCTTGTGGCTCACGCAAGACGGCTACACCGAGACGAACTACCAGAACATCGGTAAGCTCGGTGCGAAGGGCGTGGACGTGAACTTCGCCTACACGTTCCCCGTCGGCAAGGGCGGCATCTTTTCCGCGGACCTCACCGGCACGTATCTGATGGAGAGCACGCTCACCAACCCGCTGGTCAGCTATGATTGCGCAGGCTTCTATGGCTTCCAGTGCGGCCAACCGAACAGCGAGTGGCGTCATCGAGCCCGCTTGACGTGGAATTCCAACTTCGACCTCGCGGTCTCCTTGGCGTGGCGGATGATCGGTTCTGCCATGATCGATGATGCGAGCTCGGACCCGGATATCGGTAACCCGGGCAACGAAGAGTTTGCCAAAACAAACAACATCTGGGAGACAGACGCGTTTCACTATTTCGACCTCTCGGCTACCTGGGGCTTCACCAAGGGGGTTCAATGGACCCTCGGTGTCAACAACATCCTCGACAAGGAGCCACCGCTCTGGCCCGAGTTGGCGGACGAGTTCGACGTCAACACGTACGCCACGTATGACCCCCTCGGTCGTTATGTCTTCACCGCCATGCGGTTCGACTTCTAGTCAGGCCGCAACGTTCCGCAAAGAGGCGGCCCCTTCGGGGGCCGCCTTTTTTTCTGCCCCCCGCGGCCCGGGCATTCGAACCCGTTCCTCCGATTCCCCTTTCGTAACAACGCTCCCGACGAGCAGGATTTCCGTCGCGTTTTCTACTTGCCCTGAACCCGCGCGGGACCGAGATTACTCCGAGTAACCCCGGGGGCAAGGGGAAGATTGATGAACAAGAGGATTGGATTCCGACTGCTGGCGGTTGCCGGCATCGCTTGCCTGTCTTTCACGGGCGCGTTCGCCAGTGCGTTCGTCGGCGCCGCCGCGGGCCAGAGCTCCACCGAGTTCGATCCGGGCGTCGGCGAGAGTTTCAGCGGGAGCGATACGAGCTTCAAAGTGCTGGGCGGGTACCGCGTAATGAAGTTCTTCGCGGTCGAAGCCGACTACCGGAACCTCGGCTCACAGACCGACACGGTGTTCGGCGAAGAGATCGCGATCGACACGAAGTCCCTCGATCTTTTTGCGGTCGGTGTGATTCCCATCGGATCGTCCTTCGAGGTCTTCGGCAAGGCAGGCTACTCGATGTGGGACGCCGAGATGAGTCTGACGACCGGAGAAAGCGGCAGTGACGACGGCAACGACCTCGCGTACGGGCTGGGAGCCGCATACACTTTCGGCAAGTTCGCCGTTCGCCTGGAATACGAGCAATTCGACATCGCCGACGTCGACAACGTCAGCATGGCGTCGTTGGGTTTCGACTTCCGGTTCTGAGCCCGCAGATCCTTCGTTTGGGGTTGAAGGCGGCTCCTCGGTGGGGCCGCCTTTTTTCGTTCCGAGACAGCGAGCCGCGTAGACTTCAAATCGCTACCCCCCGATAGCCGGCGCTCTCGAGATCGACGCTTTGAGGCGGTAAACGGCCCTGGCTCGGATTCCGCCCCGGGTTGACATCCGGACACCGTGTGTCGGACCCTGTTCCTGCCGTTGATCCATCCCCCTTTCCGGAGGACGAGCGATGATGCGCCCGAAGTGGATTTCGCTGCTTCTGACGGTTCTGCTGACCCTGGCCTGCTCTTCCGAGGGCCGGCGCCCGCCGAAAACGACACCGCAGTCGCCTCCGGCCTCCCCCCGGTCCGAGCCGATTCCATTCGACCCGGCTGTCCGCATCGGCACGCTGGAGAACGGGCTGACCTATTACGTCCGCGCCAACAAGAAGCCCGAAAATCGCGCTCAGCTTCGCCTGGTCGTGAATGCGGGGTCGATCGTCGAGGATGACGATCAGCGCGGACTGGCGCACTTCATCGAGCACATGGCGTTCAACGGTACCGCAAACTTCGCGAAACAGGACATGATCGACTACCTCGAGCGCATCGGCATGCGCTTCGGTCCGGACATCAACGCCTACACCAGCTTCGACGAGACGGTCTACATGCTCGAGATCCCGACCGACGACGAGGCCATCGTCCAGACCGCCTTCCAGATCCTCGAGGATTGGTCGCACCGTATCTTGTTCGAGGACGTCGAGATCGACAAGGAGCGCGGTGTCGTCGTCGAGGAGTGGCGGCTCGGGCGAGGGGCGCGAGGCAGGATCCGCGACAAGGAGTTCCCCGTCGTCTTCCACGACTCACGCTACGCCGAGCGGCTGGTCATCGGTGACAAGGAAACGCTCGAGACCGCGCCCTACGACGTCGTGCGCCGCTTCTATCACGACTGGTACCGTCCCGATCTGATGGCCGTGGTGGCGGTGGGCGACTTCGACGAGTCTCGCATCGAGGAGCTGATCCGCGAGCATTTCTCCGGCCTGGAGGGCCTCGAGAATCCACGCGAGCGCGTCGAGTACCCGGTGCCCGACCATGAGCAGACGCTGTTCAGCGTGGTCACCGATCCCGAGGCCACGTCGATCACCGTCCAGGTGGGCTACAAACGCCCGCCGGTGGAGACGGTGACCGTGGCCGACCTGCGGCGCTCGCTGGTCGACAACCTCTACCACGGAATGATGATCGACCGCCTGCAGGAGCTGTCGCAGAAGGCCGATCCCCCGTTCCAGTTCGCCTTCGCCGCCTCGGGCTGGCTGGGCCGCACCAAGTCGATGTACCGGTTGTTCGCCGTGGTGCGCGACGGCGGCGCCGAGCGCGGTCTCGAGACTCTGCTCACCGAGGCCAAGCGGGTCGAGGCCCACGGCTTCACCGCAACCGAGCTGGAGCGCGCCAAGACGGATCTGCTGCGCAGGATCGATCGGCAGTACGAGGAGCGCGACAAACAGGAGTCGGACCGCTTCGCCGGTGCCTACGTCCGCAGCTTCCTGAACGAAGAACCCAACCCGAGTATCGAGTACATCCGCGACCTGTTCCTGGAGATGGTCCCCGGGATCACGCTCGAGGAGATCAACGAGCGTGCCGACCAGTGGATCTCCGACGACAACCGTGTGATCACGGTCAGCGGCCCGGACAAGGACGAAGCGGGCATCCCCGCCGAGGCGGCGCTGCTGGCGGTCTTCGACGGCGTCCGGCAACTGGAAGTGACACCCTGGGTCGACCAGGTACGGGACGAGCCGCTGGTGGCCAAGGAGCCCGCCGCCGGCCGCGTGGTCGAGGAGTCCGCGCTGCCCGAGCTGGGCGTGACGCGCTGGACGCTTCAGAACGGTGTCACCGTGCTGCTCAAGCCGACCGATTACAAGAACGACGAGATCGTCCTGCGCGGCTACAGCCCGGGCGGCGACTCGCTGTCCTCGGACGACGAGTACATCTCGGCCAGCCTTTCGGCCGAGGTCGTGGGTGAGATGGGCGCCGGCGAGTTCAGCAATATCGAGCTGGACAAGGCCCTCGCAGGCAAGGTCGTCAACGTCTACGCTTCCATCGGCGAGCTGTCCGAGGGAATCCGCGGGAGCGCTTCGCCCAAGGACGTCGAGACGCTGTTCCAGTTGCTCTACCTGAGGTTCACCGCGCCTCGTCGCGACGACGAGGCGTTTCAAGCCTACATCTCACGGACCGAGGGCTGGCTACAGAACCAGGAAGCGTCTCCTGGTTACGTCTTCGGGCGGAACTTCCGTGAGACCATGAGCCAGAACCACCCGCGGCGCAGGAGCTTGACGCCCGAGCTGTTGAAGGAGCTCGACCTCGAAGAGGCTCTCGAGTTTTATCGTGAGCGATTCGCCGACGCGGCGGACTTCCTGTTCACCATCGTCGGCAACTTCGAGGTGGATTCGATTCGCCCCCTCGTGGAAAAGTGGGTCGGGGGGTTGCCCGCCGCGGGCCGCGAGGACCACTGGCGCGACGTCGGCGTGGAGGCGCCCGAGGGCGTCGTCGAGTTCGAGGTCGAGAAAGGGATCGAGCCCAAGAGCTCGGTGCGCATCACCTTTCACGGTCCCGCCGAGTGGAGCCCGCTGAACAACCACGTGCTCAGGTCGACCGCCGAGGTGATGCGCATTCGCCTGCGCGAGGTGATGCGTGAGGATATGGGAGGGGTCTACGGCGTCGGAGTCTACGGCGGCATCAGCCGCTACCCCAGACAGCTCTACACCTTCACCGTGTCATTCGGCTGCGACCCCGAGCGCGTCGACGAGCTGACCGCCGCCGTGTTCTCCGAGATCGAGGGGCTCCGACAAGACGGGCCCGGAGACGAGTACGTCGAGAAGGTCCGCGAGGCGCAAACCCGCAAGCGTGAGACCGACCTCGAGAGAAACGGATTCTGGGCCTCGACGCTCGAATGGCACGAGCACAACGGGCTCGACCTGATGGAGATTCTGCGTTACGAAGATCTCGTCGCGGCGGTGACCGCCGACTCCGTGCACGAGGCGGCCCGACGCTACCTCTCCCCCGACCGCTACGTCAAGGGTGTCCTGTACCCCGAACAGGCGGGCGCCGCTGAGGAGCAAGAAACGACTTCGGCTCTCGAGTCGGCAACCGGTGAGTGACACTTGGAACGGTCGGCGCTCAGGACCGCGAGTCGACGCGCGCTTCCGCGACCGAGACGATGGCTTGCAGGACGAGCCTCTCGAGCCCGTCCTTGCCCCGGTTCTGGTTCACGGTGGCCGCCAGCGCCAGATCGAGCTCCGGAACGTAGGTCGCGAGGGTTCCCCAGAAGCCCGAGTGGCGGTAGGTGGTGAAGCCCTCCACCTCGACGACCCACACTCCCATGCGGTAGGCGCCGGGAGGCAGACCGGCTCGATCGCCCTCGGGTCGAGCGCCGACCCCCTCGATGGCGGTGAGCATGATGTCGGCCGTGCCGGGGTTCTCATAGACCCCGCCGGTGAAGAGCGCCCGCATGAAGGCCGCCATGTCACCCACCGTCGCGGCGAGGCCGCCTCCGCCGTAGAGGTCGAACGAGGGGTCGAAGCCGGTGACGTCGAGATCCCCGAGGAACTGGTGCGCTCGCCCGGGCACCCCCTCCGGCCGGGGCTCGAGCGTCTCCCACCAGGTCGAGTGGAGCCCGAGCCGCTCGAAGCCCAGCAACTCACGCGCCGCCGCGTGCATGGGCCGGCCGTCAACCCGCTCCAGGATGGCGCCCAGCAAGACGTAGCCGGTGTCGGCGTAGCTGTAGACCTTGCCGGGCTCGCCGAGAGGATCGCCCCACTCGACGGCGCCGCGCACCTGCTCGCCTCGTGTCCAGCGGTGCTGCGGCTCGGCCACGATCGCCTCCTCGTAGCGCTCCGAGTCCGAGTGGTCGAACAGGCCGCTCGTATGCGTGAGCAGGTGGCGGACGGTCATCTCCTCCGGCCGGTAACCGTCGCCGCGCAGGGCATCGACGAGCTCCTCCGGGAGGTGGGCGGCGATCGGATCGTCGAGGTCGAGCCTTCCCCGCTCCCACAGCCGGACAACGGCGGCGGCGACGTAGGTCTTGGTGTTGCTCGCGATACGCACCGGGTGCCGGGGGGTCATGGGCGTACCCGCGGCGGGATCGGCAAGCCCTGCGGCTCCCTCCCAGCTCAGTCCGAGGGTGGGAGAGCTCACGTGGAGCGCCGCGCCGTGGATCGCCTCGTTCTCCGAGACCGCCGCGTTCACGAACCGCTGCAGCGCCTGCTCGATTCCCTTGGAGGGATCCTCGGGGGCGGTGGCCGGCCCGCAGGCCGCGAGAGGCAAGGCGAAGCAGAAAAAGGCAATGCGAGGGGCAAGGTGCTCACGCATCGTTCACCTCATTCCGTGGAATCGCGGCTCGACGCTCCTCCCGATCCAACTATCGCGCTTCTCCGGCCAAAGGGGAAGCCTCTCCACGGCGCGGCCGCGTTCGACGGTTCGCAGCGATCGCGCCCCCCGCGAACCGCGTTGCGCGCCGTTTGAAGCCGACCTCCGCACACTCCACAAAAAAGGTTTGAATCGGGGCCGATCTCATCCGGATCGAGTCTGGCACGAACCTCGCGCTTCCGGGAGGGCGTAGCGCGGAAATCCCCGCGACCAGGAGGTTCCGATGAGACTCCTCAAGCAACTCCCCCTCTTTCTGACCCTGCTGCTCGTAGCGGCGGCGACCCCGATGGCCCAGGCCTCCGGCCTGCTGATCGCCGACGGCGGATTCGGCGGCGTGCTCGAGATCGAGGAGCACGCGGTCGAGGTCACGATCAACAACGGTATCGCCGTGACCCAGGTTACGCAGGTCTTTCGCAACACCGAACGGCGCCAGGTCGAGGCGCTGTACACCTTCCCCGTCCCCAAGGGCGCCTCGGTGGCCAACTTCAGCATGTGGATCAACGGCAAGGAGATGACCGGCGAGGTGATCGAGAAGGAGCGCGCACGCCAGATCTACGACAGCTACAAGCAGGTCAAGCGCGACCCCGGCCTGCTGGAACAGGTCGACTACAAGACCTTCGAGCTTCGCATCTTCCCCATCGGGCCCGAGGCCGAGCAGCGGATCGAGGTCACCTACTACCAGGAGCTCGACTTCGACGACGACTGGGCGACGTACGTCTATCCCCTGTCCACGACGACGCGGGAGAACATCGACAGTCGCGCCCGCGGCCGCTTCGCCTTCAATCTGGAGGTGGCGTCCGAGGTCCCGATCGTGGAGCTGGAAAGCCCGAGCCACGGCGGCGACTTTGCCGTCGCCAAGCACACGCCCCATCACGTGCAGGCCAGCCTCGAGACCACCGGCGGCGACCTCAACCGCGATCTCGTCCTGGCCTACCACCTGTCCCGCCCACAGAGCGGCCTCGACTGGGTCGCTTCCAAGGAGCCGGGGGAAGACGGTTACGTGCTGCTGACTCTCACGGCCGGCGAAGAGCTCGGCGACGTCAACGACGGGATGGACTACGTCTTCATCCTCGACATCTCCGGCAGCATGAACGACGACGGCAAGCTCGGGCTGTCGCGCAATTCCCTCGAAGCGTTCGTCGATTCGCTGGGCGACGAGGATCGCTTCGAGGTCCTTACCTTCAACGTGGCGGCCAACGGACTGTTCGGCGAGCTGCGGGCCGCCGACCCGACATCCAGACCGGCCGCCGCGGACTTCCTCCGCAGGCAGCAGGCCAAGGGCGGGACGTTCCTGGAGCCCGCGCTCCGCTCGGCCTACAGCTACAAGGACCCCGACCGCGTGCTCAACGTCGTCATCCTCAGCGACGGCATGACGGAGCAGCGCGAGCGCGCGACGCTGCTGCGGCTGATCGGTGAGCGTCCGGGCTCGACGCGGGTGTTCGCCATCGGTGTCGGCAACGACGTCAACCGGCCCCTGCTCGAGCAACTGGCCGAGGACGCGGGCGGCCTGGCCGCCTTCATCTCCCGGGGTGACAACTTCGAGCGGCAGGCCCGGGCATTTCGCCGCAAACTGCTCCGCCCGGCGGTGACCAACCTCCAGATCGAAGCCGTGGGGGGCGGGCTGTACGACGTCGAGCCGCGCACGCTGCCGAACCTGTACCACGGCATGCCGGTCCGACTCTACGGACGGTACGCCGGCCCCGGGTCGATGGAGCTGAAGATCCACGGCAACATCGGCGGCGAGCTCTTCGAACGCTCGCTGCAGGTGGAGCTGCCGGGTGACGAGGCCGACAACCCCGAGATCGAGCGCATGTGGGCCTGGCATCGCGTCCAGCGGCTGCAGAAGGACGCGGATCGCGCGGGCAACCGCGAGCAGGTCGTCGACGAGATCGTGCGACTGGGCGAGGGTTATTCCATCGTGACGGAGTACACCTCCTTCCTGGTGCTCGAGAACGACGCCGAGTACCGGCGATGGAAGATCGATCGCCGCAACGCCGCGCGCATAGAGCGTGACCGGCGCAAGTTGCAGCGCGTGCGCGCCGAGCTCGAGTCCATGCGGGCGAAGAGCGCATCCGACGTCGGCCCGGTGAACCGCGCCGCCGCGAAGAACGAAGCGAAACCTCGGCCGCAGGCGACAAGAGCCCCGGCTCCCGCAACGTCTGTCCGGGAGCAGCCTGCGCGCTCCAGCAACCGGGGCTTCGACCTCGACTTCGGCGGCGGTGGTGCCTTCGACCCCTTCACCGCCGGCCTGGTGCTCAGCCTGGGCGGCGCGTCGTTCGCGGCCTACCGACGACGCCGGAACCGCAAGCCGTAGCTCGCGATGAATCCCCTCTCCTCCCTCGGACCGGCGGGACGCTCGGGCGTCCCGCCGCGTCTTTTGCTCGGCGCGCTGGTCACCTTCGTGGTCGTGGCGCCCGCCGTGTGGCTCGGCGCGTGGCCCGATGGGACCGAGCTGCTGGCGTTCGACCGCGGCCGGATCTCGGACGGCGAGTGGTGGCGAATGGTGACGTGTCATTGGACCCACTGGTCGCTCGACCACCTGTTGTGGGACGTGCTCGCATTCACGATCCTGGTTCCCCTGTGCTGGCGAGCCGGACCCGCGCGGTTGGGGTGGACGATCGGGCTGTCGAGCCTCCTGATTCCCGTTGCCCTGGGGTTGTGCTTGCCCGCCATGACGGAGTACCGCGGCCTGTCGGGTCTCGACTCTGCCCTGTTCGTGCTGCTCGCGAGCGGGTTGCTGCGCGGGGCGATCGCCGACCGGGACCGCGGCGCGATCTTGCTGCTCGGCCTGCCCTTCGTGGCTTTTGCGGTCAAGATCGGCTTCGAGTGGATCACCGGGCAGACCGTGTTCGCCGACGGCGGCGGTTTCGTACCGGTGCCGCTGGCGCACGTGGTGGGCGGGGCCTGCGGGGTCCTGGTCGCATGGGCGCGGCCCCCGGGTCGACATCGTACCCAGGTGGCGAGCTTCCGGGACGGCCCACTAGCCCGTGAGTCCGGGCTTCCCACGCAGTAGCCGCGCGCGACGCCACACGGGCACCGCGCCGGCGACCGCGACGCCGACCGACAACACGAGGAGGGTTCGCTCACCGGGCGGGGTCAAGCCGAACGCGGCGACCAGAGCTTTCGCCACGTTGTTGAGTCCGAGCATGACCGTGATCGCAACCACCGCACCGAGGGCCGCGTTGGCCGGCACTCGGTTGAGACCGTCACTCCCCACCAGTCGCCGGTCGTTCACGCTCAGCAACAGGAAGACCGCAACGAGAGGCAGGAGAACGCCGTTGAGCGCCTGGGCCAGCAGGATCGCCGGAATCGGTTTCACGTCGGCCAGCCCGAACGCGACCCCCACGCCAAGGACGGCGAGCCAGACGGACCGGAATTTCCAGCCACGTTCTCCCCAGACCTCGACCCCGCTACCGTGCTCGCGGGCGGTCGGCGAGAAGAGACTGCGCGCCGTGATCGCGGCGGCGATCGGCGCCGTGATCGCCGAGGAGACGCCGGCGGCGCACAGGCCCACCGCAAAGAAACGACGTGCGCCGTCACCGAGCCGATTCGAAAGCACCTCGGCCAGCGCCTCGAAGCCGAACGCTCCCTCGACGGCGGTCCCGACGACGACGATGCCCATCGAGACGACGCCGCCGAGGATCACCGCGACCGCCAACCCGAATCGTAGCTCGACCAGCTCTTGTCCCCGCGCCAGTCCGGACCCCAGGAACAGGTTGTACGGAACCACGGTCGTACCGACGAGACCGAGGACCAGGAGTCCCGCGCCGGATGGAACCGCGGGCACGAGCGTGCCCCGGATCAGCCCGACCGGGTCCGGCCCGAGACGCCACGCGGTCGCGAGGAACGCGATGCCCATCACCGCGACGAGCACCCCCAGCAGACGGGCGACCACGGTCGTGCGGCCCACCCACAACACGGCCGCCGCGACGGCGCCGATGATCAGCGTGAGCGTGCGGGGGGACAGGTCGACCCCCAGCGCGGCACCGGCCGCACCGCCGAGGATGTTGCCCGCCTCGTAGGCTGCGCAGCCCAGTACGATCGCGCCGAGCACCAGCCCCAGCACGGCGACCCCGGAGACACCCCCGCGATACTGAAGACGCAGCGCCTCCCCCAGATCCCGGCCGGAAACCACGGTCAGGCGCGCCGCGGCCTCCTGCAGGACCAGACAGGCCAGGGTGGAGAACAGCAATGCCCACAGGAGCGCGTAGCCGTAGCGGGCGCCGGCAGAGGCCGCGGTGGTCACGGTACCGGGGCCGATGAAGGCGGCCGAGATCACCGACCAGAAGAGGATGCTCCAGAGTCGTCCCACGGTCGACGATTCTCGCACACATCGCTTTGGCATAGAATTCGCCTGATGAAACAGAAGCTGCTGACGCTGCCGGTGCTGATCGCCGTCGTCGCTTCGAGCGCGGGTGCGTCCGGGAACGGTTCTACCGACCTCTCCGCGCTGGATGCGGAGACCGCCGCGCGCCTCGCCCGGCTCGCACTCGACTGCGTGCACCGTGAGTACCCGAACAAGATCGCCCACGTGATGAACAGCGACGAGGACGCCAGGCCTCCGCGCCGGTTGACGCCGGCGTTCTACGGTTGCTACGACTGGCACTCGGCCGTGCACGGCCACTGGCTGCTGGCCCGGCTGGCTCGCCGCCATCCCGACGCCGAGCTCGCGACACGGGCCCGTGCCGCGCTCGATCGCAGCCTGACCGAGGCCAACCTCGCAGCCGAGTCCGCCTACCTCGAGGCGGAGGGAAGAACGTCGTTCGAGCGTCCCTACGGTCTGGCCTGGCTTCTCCTGCTCGCTTCCGAGCTGCGCGAGTGGCCGGACGAGCAGGCCAGGCGCTGGTCGACCTCCCTCGAGCCGCTCGAGCAGACCGCGAGCTCACGGCTTCGAGAGTGGCTGCCGAAGCTGTCGCACCCGATCCGCACCGGCGAGCACAGCCAGACCGCCTTCGCGTTCGGGCTCGCACTCGACTGGGCGCGCGGCGCCGAGAATCAGGAAATGGACCGCCTGCTCGAGAGCCGGACGAGGGAGCTCTATCTCGCCGATCGAGATTGCCCGCTGGCCTACGAGCCGTCGGGGCAGGATTTCCTGTCGCCGTGCATTGCCGAGGCCGATCTGGTCAGGCGCGTGCTGACCCCGCCCGAGTTCGCTGCGTGGCTCGGGGCGTTCCTGCCGGGGTTGCCGCTGGACGGTTCGAGTGATTGGCTCGTGCCGGCGGTGGTGAGCGACCCCACGGACGGCAAGCTGGTCCACCTCGACGGCCTGAATCTCAGTCGGGCCTGGATGCTCGAAGGGATCGCCGGCGGCCTACCCGAGGACGACCCGCGCCGGCCCGGCCTGCAAGGATGCGCGGCGATCCACGCGCGGTCGGGACTGGCATCGATCCGCGAGGAGAATTACGAGGGCGGACACTGGCTCGGAAGCTTCGCCGTCTACCTGGTCACGCGGAGAGGCAGCTCGCCGTAGGAGCCGGTGATTCGAAGGAACGTTACCGGACTACTTTTCGAGAATGACCCGGAGCTTCCTGACGAGCGCACCGATCCTGAAGGGCTTGTGGATGAAGTCCGTGGCCCCTCTTCCCGCGAAGCGTCTCTTCAGATCCTCCTCGGCGTAGCCGCTGCACAGGATCACCTTCGCATTCGGTTGGATCCTGCGAATCTCGGCAAGCGCTTCCTCACCGCCCATCTCCGGCATGGTCCAATCGAGAAGGACGGCGGCGATCTTGCCGGCGTGTCGTCGGTAAAGCTCAACCCCCCGTCGCCCATCGGAGGCGGTCAGGACGTCGAAACCCTTCTCGCGTAGCATCTCGCGCGCGACCTCGCGCACGATGTCCTCGTCATCCACCACGAGCACGGTCCCGCTTCCGCGCCAGGAGGCCCTGTCGGAGGGAGCCTTATGGTACGGCCGGCAGGGTCGATCGACAGCCGGAAGAAAGACGCGAATCGTGGTCCCGCGTCTCGGCTCCGAGGAGACCGTGATGGCGCCCTTGTGCCCGCGTACGATCCCCAGCACGGCGGCGAGGCCGAGCCCTCGACCCTGAAACTTCGTGGTGGAGAACGGGTCGAACATCTTCGCCTGGGTCTCTTCATCCATCCCGCATCCCGTGTCGCTCACCTCGAGGCAGACATAGTCGCCGGGTGCCAGCCCGTCCGGTGGATACTCGATGGCGGGGGCCGGATCCTGCAGGGACACGGGCTTGGTGCGCACGGAGACGATTCCCTTCTCCTCTCCCATGGCCTCCGAAGCGTTGATGATGAGATTCATCACCACCTGACGGAGCTGGGTGGCGTCCGCCTGCACGGCCGGAAGATCCCCCGGAAGGTCGGACTCCAGAAGAGCTTTCTTGGAGACCGTTGACTCCAGCAACTGCCCCATCTCCATGACGAGCGCGGAGAGATTCAACTGCTCGATCAGGACGCGACCTTGGCCTGAGTACGCCAGCATCTGGTTCGTCAGGTCGGTGGCCCGGGCAGCGGATTTCTGGATTACCTCGACGTGATGCCGACCTGGAGAATCCTTGGACATCTGGCTCAAGGCGAGATCCGCGCCGCCGAGTATTCCCGTGAGCAGGTTGTTGAAGTCGTGCGCGATCCCGCCCGCCAGCACACCGAGGCTTTCCAGCTTGTGGGCCTGCAGGAGCTGGCGTTCCAGCTTGCGCCTCTCTTCCTCGGCCCGCTTGTGCTCGGTGATGTCCATCATCGTGATAATGACCCTGGACAGGTCGAGCTCGTCGTCGCCCCGCTCCACGAGCATGCGGAACAGGAGGTCGATCCGGCGACCGTCCAGCGTCCCGGAATGCAGGTCGGCCTCGAAGGTGCGGTTGCCTTCCCAGATGGAGATCAGTTCTTCCTTGAGCACTTCCAGGGCCTTCACATCGAATAGGCGGGCCAGATTGCTCACGAGGTGCTCCTTGCTCTCGGCTCCGAACACCTCGACCGAGCAGTCGTTCACGTCGACGACCTTGATCCGCCCGACCATCTGCATCAACTCACCCGGGTTCTCATCCAGATAGGCGCGTAGGTCCCGGACCCCTTTCCTGCGGAGCTCCTTCATGGTATTGGCGACTTCGCTGCCGTCCTCGTGCCAGATCGAGACCGGCGAGTGATCGAACAGGTTTCGGTAGGCCTGCTCGCTCTCCCGCAGCGCCTCCTGGTGGGTCCTCTTACCTTCGGCCTCGGCCGCGCTCAGCACGGCGAGACGATCGCGCGCCGCCTGCAGCTCTTCGATGAGCTGCTTCTTTGTTTTCTTGTCGTCCTTCATGGTGCCCTCCGCGTATCGCCCGGGGCTCTCGAGCCAGGCGACCGCGGCACCCCCCGGCAAGGCGAGCCCTTCGCCAGACTGTTCCGGCGTCGAACGCAGGATGCATCGCTCGAGCAAGTTCCTACGCGCGATTATCCTGCGCCGAGGGCGCCAAGTCCAATGAACGGCTCCGAGGATCCAGCCCTCGAGACTGCGTCGAAGCCGGAGCGCGGTTGCGGGCTCCCCGTTCGACCACGGTTCCCAACGTGGCCGTTGCCGTCGGTCTCGACCGCGCTCAAAACACGATGGTGAACTCGGCGCCGGTGGGGACACGGTTTTCCGGCGTGAAGTCGAAGCCGTGCGCCAGCAGGATCTCCTGGACCATCGTCAGGCCGATGCCCTGGCCGTTCTCACGGGTCGTGTAGAAAGGCGCGAAGAAATGGGCCTGGACCTCGGCGGAGAGACCGGGGCCCGAGTCGGCGACAAAAAGGAGGCTTCGGCGGACTGGATTGCCTCGACCGCATTCTTGACCACGTTCGGCAGAACCTGCTCGAGTTGAACCGGGTCGCACTCGACCCGGGGTAGGTCCGGTTCAACCTCTTCACGCCAGGTGATCTTGTTCGCCTTGCACAGGTCACGGAACAGCAGTCCGACCCGGCGAGGCCGGCTCAACCGATGGCCGCGGTCCCTCGCACGAGGTAGTCGACGATCTCGTCCGACTCCTGGATCGGCTCACCCCCGACCAGGAGGCACGGCGCCTGGTCCTTGCCGGTGAGCCGAACAAGGTCCTTCAAGGCGGCCGGATCCGCGGTGATGTTCTTGACCGGAAGCCGATCCTTGAGGTGCAGGTTGTCGCGGGCAAGCAGGACTTTTCGGGAGAACCCGCAGTTGCTCTTCACGAACAGGGTCTCGGAAGTGCCGATACCCGGAGGTACGGGAAGCCCCGAGAGCCCCGCGCCGTGCTCCGCGTCGATCGCCTCGCAAAGCTCGGCAAGCTCCGCGATGTTCCGCCGCCCGGAAGGGGTTACCGACGAGGCGTGCCGGACCACGCCCGAGGAATCGATGACGACCGTCGCGCGGTCGGTGATTCCGGCGTCGTCCAGGTACAGCCCGTACGAGCGTGTCATCTCGCCCTTCGGATGAAAATCCGCCAGCAAGGGGAAGGAGATCCCTCCCAGGCTCTGACCCCAGTTGGCGTGGCAGAAGACGCTATCGACGCTGACACCCAGGACCTGGGTGTGGGCGGCCCGGAAGCGGGGCAGGAGCTGCTCCACCTCCGGTACCTCGCGGCTTCAGGTCGGGGTGAAATCGAGGGGGTAGAACAACAGCATCACGTGGCTCTTCCCCGCGAACTGCTCGAGCTTGACCTTTCGGCCGAGGTGATCGGGAAGCTCGAATCCTGGTGCTTTCTGTCCGACCGAGATCATCGATGTTCCTCCTGTCTTTCCTCTTGCTCCGCGTTCCGTCGAGAAGCCGAATGCATCATTCTATACGTATACGGCATCGATGCCGTGACCGCGCCGGTTGGCATGACCCACTCCCGCGGCGAGAACCCGGCCGCTTTCGGGCCCAGGCTTGACCTTTGCTTCGCGAACGCCGAGATTTGTGCCGGGGCCGAGCCCGGGGGGATCGGGAATGAAGCACTCCGCTCGAAGCATCTACGTTGGTACGTTTCTGATCGCGCTCGCCACCCTGGGGCTCGAGATCGCCCTCACACGACTCCTCAGCGTCACGACGTGGTATCACCTCGCGTTCTTCGCCATCTCGACGGCGATGCTGGGCATGACCGCCGGCGCCGTCACCGTGTACCTGCGCCCGCGAAGCTTCGCTGCGGAGCGTCTGGAGATCGCGGCGGCGGCGGCGTGCTTCGGCTTCGCGGTGTCCACGGCGGTTTCTCTTATCCTGCTTTGCGTGATTCCCATGGATCTCGACGTCTCGGCAACGAGCGTGCTTTCCATGCTGGCCACGACGGCGGCGTGCTCCTTGCCGTTCTACTTCTCCGGAATCGCCATCGCCGCGGTGCTGACGAGATCGACGTTGCCCATCGGGAAGATCTACGCGAGTGACCTGGCCGGAGCTTCGATGGGGTGCCTCGCCGTCCTCGCGGGAATGGGTCTCCTGGACGTACCGAGCCTCATTCTGGTCTTCGCGGCTATCGGGGCGGCCGCGGCACTTGCTCTCGCCGGGCGCGACACCACGACCTCCATGGGACGCGCCGCCGGAATCGCTCTTGCTTCTCTGTTGGTTCTCGCGGCGGTCAACGGGACCGCTTACACCGCAATCGCGCCGCGGATCGTCAAGGGCGAGTTCGAGGACCGCTCGAAGCACCTTCTGGAAAAGTGGAACTCCTTCTCGCGAGTGGTGGTTCACCACGGCGGGCTCTCGATTCCCCAGCTTTGGGGTCCGAGCCCGCGGATGCCCGAGCAGCCACCGGTCATGCAGCACTACCTCGACATCGACGGCGATGCCGGAACCACCATCCGACGGTTCCGGAACCGCGACGACATCGCCCACCTCGCGTATGACGTCACCAACGTCGCGTATCACCTGCGACAGCAGGGCAGCGCTTGCGTCATCGGCGTGGGCGGCGGCCGGGACGTCCACAGCGCGATGTTGGCAGGCCACCGACGGATCCTCGGTCTCGAGGTCAATCCGGTTTTCATCGACCTGCTCCAGGGGCCGTTCGCCGAGTTCGCCGGCCTGGCAGGCAACCCCCGGGTGCAGCTGATTGCCGACGAGGCCAGAAGCTACCTGTCCCGCTCGCCGGAGACGTTCTCGGTCATCCAGATGTCGCTCATCGACACGTGGGCGGCGACCGGGGCAGGCGCTTTCAGTCTCTCGGAGAATGCGCTGTACACCGTCGAGGCCTGGAAGCTGTTGCTCGAACGACTCGACGAGAACGGGGTCTTGACGGTCTCGCGTTGGCACAGCCCCGGAAACCTCGGCG
>Ga0209536_100005080_pt1 | contig 20571 bp, 16 predicted proteins | sample DeeMarSeWOR28_12_FD_187461 | JGI IMG/M metagenome (GOLD analysis project Ga0209536, IMG submission 187461) | Marine sediment microbial communities from White Oak River estuary, North Carolina - WOR-2-8_12 (SPAdes) (version 2) | ecosystem: Environmental > Aquatic > Marine > Intertidal zone >... | reverse complement strand
CCGCAGCGGCCGATCCCGGTGTCGATCTCGAGGTGGAAGGGCAAGCGGCGATCCAGCCGGCGTGCGAGCCCGGCGTAGCGCTCGAGTGCGTCCAGGTCGCCGATCGCCGGAATGATGCCGATCTCGCCCACGACCTGCAGCTCGTCCGGCGTACAGAAGAAATGGATCACCCGGCGCGTGATCCCCTTCTCCAGCAGCTCGACGGCCTCGGAGAGAGCGGCGACCCCATAGCCCCAGGGCTGCTTCAGCTCCAGGGCCCGGACGACCGGACACATGCCGACCCCGTACGCGTCCGCCTTGACCACCGGAAGCACACCAGCTTGCGGCTTGGCCCGCGCTACGAGGGTGTCGTAGTTTGCGCTGAGCGCACCCAGGTCCACGTCGACCCAGGCGCGCACCGTAGAGATATCGTGCGTATCCATCTAAGACGTTCGGCCGGAGTATACCCGGCTGGCACCGCCAAATCAAGAAATGCCTGATATGACGGAAGTTCCACCGCCCAGCGGCCCCGCCGAGCCCGGCGTCCTCGATCGGGCTCTCGGACTCGTCCGCTTCCTGCGCGCGGGCTGTCCCTGGGATGCCGCCCAGACGCCGGTCTCGCTAACGCCCTACTTGCTGGAAGAGTCGATGGAGCTGGCCGATACCATCCTAGAGGCCGCCGACGACGGCAAGCTGCGCAGCGAGATCGGCGATTTGTTGCTGAACGTCGCCTTCCAGATCGTGCTGGCCGAGGAACGCGGCGCGTTCGCGGCCGAGGACGTGATGAGCACGCTCGAGGAGAAGATGCGTCGCCGGCACCCGCACTTGTACGGGGACGCGGAAGAGCGACCGCACTGGGAAGCCGAGAAGGCGAACGAGCGCGAAGGCGACGACGTCTTCGAGGGTCTGGCGAAGCGACTCGATCCGCTGGCGCGGGCCCAGCGCATCCAGGACCGGGCCGCCGGCGTCGGCTTCGACTGGGACCACGCACGTGACGCGTTCGCCAAAGTGCACGAAGAAGCCGACGAAGTGGCAGCACACCTGGAGTCGGGAGACAGTGATGAGCTGGAGCAGGAGCTTGGCGATTTGCTTTTCGCGGTGGTGAACGTCGCCCGGCTGTCGGACCTGCACGCGGCGACGGCGCTGCGGCGCGCGAATCTCAAGTTCGAGCAGCGGTTTGCTCGGCTAACGGCGCTGGCGGCAGAGCGCGGACTGGTGATGGGCGAGGCGTCTTTGGAGGAGTTGGACCAACTGTGGGAAGAGATCAAGGGTGGGACTGTCGAGCAATAGATTAATAGAGATTCCCGACCTAGGGATATAGGCGGTTCAGCGTCCGCGGATAGGCGATACACTCGCGGATGTGATGGACCCCGGTAATCCACGCCACCGTCCGCTCGAGCCCCAGCCCGAATCCACTGTGCGGGAAGGTCCCGAATCGTCTAAGGTCCAAATACCAGGTATAGGCCTCCTCGGGCAGCCCTTCCTCACGGATCCGTGACAACAATCTGTCGTAATCATCCTCGCGCTGACTGCCGCCGATGATCTCGCCGTAGCCTTCGGGGGCGATCAGGTCGTCGCAGAGGACCGTGCGCGGGTCGGACGGGTTCTCCTTCATATAGAAAGCCTTGGCCTGCTTCGGGTAGTTATAGACGAAGACGGGCCGGTCGTAGCCCTGTGCGATAGCAGTTTCGTCTTCGGCGCCCAGGTCGTCCCCCCACTCGATAGACGAGCCGGCTTCCTGGAGCCGGTCCACCGCCTCGCTGTAGGAGAGCCGCGGGAAGGGCGTCTTGATGGCCTCGAGCTTGGAGACGTCGCGCTCCAGTTCCTCCAGCTCCTTGGGGCAGCGCTCGAGCGCCCTGGCGACGACGTAAGCGATCAGGTCCTCCTGGAGCCGCATGTTGCAGTCGCTGTCGCACCAGGCCATCTCCGGCTCGAGCATCCAGAACTCGGTGAGGTGGCGCCGTGTCTTCGATTTTTCCGCCCGGAACGTGGGGCCGAAACAATAGACCCGGCCGAGGGCAGCCGCGTTGGCTTCGTTATATAGCTGGCCGGTCTGGGCCAGGTAGGCGGTTCCCAGATCGAAGTATTGGGTGTCGAACAGCGTGCCCGCCGATTCCCCGATGGCACCCGTGAGGATTGGAGTGTCGACGTTGATGAACCCGTTCTCGTAGAGGAAGTCGCGGATCGCCTTAACCACTTCGTTCCGGACCCGCGTGATCGCCACCTGCTTCGGCGACCTGAGCCACAGGTGGCGGTTCTCGAGCAGGAAGTCGACCCCGTGCTCCTTGAGCTGGATGGGGTAGTCCTCGCCGGACTTTCCCACCACCTCCAGGTCGCTGGCCGACATCTCGTAGCCGCCCGGGGCCCGGGCGTCTTCCTTCACCGTCCCGGTCAGGCGCAGGCTCGCCTCGTAGTCGAGCTCTTCCAGCCGCCCCCAGACCTCGGGAGACACGTCGCCTGAGCTGAGCACAGCTTGCACGAGCCCGGTGCCGTCGCGTACGATGAGGAACGCGATCTTGCCGCTCGAGCGTTTATTATGTAGCCAGCCCTGGACGGTGACTTCTCTACCGACGTGGGCGGCGAGGTCGCTGATATAGACGTTTTCTTGCATCGAACGGAGCTTGATTAGGTGCCGAAAGATCACCAGACCGGCGTTCAGCGCTGCGCTGCGCCGGTCGAGAGGGCTCGGGCGCCGAAGTTAGAGACCGGGTGCGGGGGTGTCAATTTCCGCACACGCGGCCGCCGGCTCTTCGCGCCCTCATGTCTCGCCGCGACGGTACTGGTGGCGCTGGCGGGCTGCGCCAGCAGGCCGAACCCGGCCCCGGTTGACGCGGGCATCTACTGGCCGACCTACCTGGGTAACTACGCTCGCACGCCGTTCCTGAACCAGCGGATCACCAGCGAACCGCCGAACATTGTGTGGGAAATGTACGTGGGTCCGGCCTTGCGGGGTATGCCGGTGGTCACGGACGAGGTCATCATCGCTGCCGCTTCGGACCGCCGGGTCCACTCGCTCAATCCCGTGGACGGCTCGACGTTCTGGCGTACCAGGATCGACGGCCCACCGAACCAGTTGCTGGTCGTCGGTGACGTCATCTACGCCGGCACCGAGGCCGACGGCCGCCTCGTCGCCCTGGATGCCGTCCTGGGCAAGGACACCTGGAAGTTCAAGCTTCCGTCCATCGACAAACCCATCACGCTGGCTGGGGACACTCTGTTCGCGGCAACGGAGGACGGCTCGCTGTTCGCCGTTGAGCCCGGCCAAGAAGAGCCCATCTGGCGGGCTTTCTTCCCTCGCAGCGCCAGCGCCAGCCCGCTGGTCCTCGACGGCTGGATCATCTACGTGACCTACGACAGCCTCTATGTGCTTGATCGCATCGACGCGACACGCCGGGCCGCCGCCTACAGCTCGGAGATCTTCATCGGCGAAGCGGCCAGCGACGGTGAGGCGGTTTACCTGGCCACGGAACTCGGATCGCTCAGCGCCTGGAGTCTCCCCGACCTTAAGTTCATCTGGCAGGCGTCCGGTTTCGGCAACTTCGTTTCCGGCCCCGTACTGGCCGACTCGGTGGGCTACGCCCTGACGCGAGTCGGAAAGCTGCTGAAGTTCGACCTCGAGAGCGGCACGACTCGGATAATCGCGGATGCCAACAGCACGGTGCTGGCCCCGCCCACGGTCGTGGCGAACGGCGTGTTGGTGGGGACTCTCGAAGGCCACCTCCACTTCTTCTCGCGGAACGGCGAGCCTATCTGGGATGTAGAATTAGAGGGATCCATCGAAGAACCCGTTTTCGTGCACAAGAGCCGAGTCATCGTGCCGATGTACGGAAAGCGCCAAGCATCGCTGGGTTCGGGATCGAACGGAAAGGTCGTGCTGCTGCGATGAACGAGGCCCGATTCGCCGTCCTCTTGGTTCTGGCTGCCGCTGCCGCTCAGCCGGTTCGGGCCCAGAGCGTCGCGGGGGACGAGCAGGGGGCCGCCGGCGCTCCTCTCTCGCCCCACTACCAGCCCGCCCTCGATCCCGCACTCGCAGAATCGTTCACTCCCACAGATGCAACAGCGGCAGCGCTGCCTCTACCCAAGTACGGCGGTTGGGTCGGCGTAGCCAAGTGGTCCACTTTGGTGGCTTCCATCGGCTTCGGCACCATCGGCGTGCTGGTCAGCCGAGAGGCCGACGAGTCCTTCGCGCGACTCGTCATCCTGTGCGAAGAGGACGCCGACCGCTGCCGATCCCTCGACCCCGACGGATCATATGCCGATCGACTGCTCGAGAACCTGTACCAGGATGTCGTGACGAAAGACAAGCAGGCGCGCGCCGCCTTCATCGCCGCCGAGGTGAGCTTCGTCGCCAGCGTCCTGCTGTTCGTCGTAGACTTCCAGAGGGGGGGCGAGCCGGAAAACGAGCCGTACGACCCGGACGGCGCTCGGCGCTCGGCCCTGCGCTTTAGTGCAGAGCCAGGGGAGCTGGGGTTGCGTTACTACTTTTAGTGAGATCGCGTAAGTCGTTGTTGTTGAGCCACTTACTGCTCTCCCAAAAAGTAATTAGTCAGTAGCAATTGGTCATTAGTTGGAGCGTCTTCCGCCTCCTAGACAAACCCAAATCACCAATCACCAATTACCTCTCACTTCTCACTTTCAGACTCACCCCACATCATAAAGCCGTAGTCGCTCCCGATAGTGCGTTTGCAGCGCGCGCCCCAGGGCCTGATGATCGCGAGCCTCCAGGTCCGGGTCGGCGGCGACGATCTGCGCGGCCGCATCGCGCGCCTCGTGGAGCAGGATCTCGTCGCGTTCCAGGTCGGCGAAGGCGAAGTCGGGCAGGCCATGCTGGCGGGCGCCGAAGAAGTCACCGTAACCTCTGAGCCGCAGGTCGGAACGGGCGATCTCGAATCCGTCGTTCGTGGAGACGAAGATGGAGAGGCGTTCCGGCGGTTCCGAGCCGCTGTAGAGGACGATGCAATAACTTTGTTCTGCTCCCCGCCCCACGCGGCCGCGCAGTTGGTGCAGCTGTGAGAGGCCGAAGCGTTCGGCCCCCTCGATGACCATGACCGTGGCGTTCGCCACGTCGATTCCCACTTCGATGACGGTGGTGGAGACCAGAACATCGATCTCGCCGGCCACGAAGCGTCGCATGACGTCATCTTTCTCGTTGGCGGGCATCCGACCGTGGATGAGCGCGACGCGAACGTCGGAGAGGATGTCCTCCGACAGGTTCTCGTACGCCTCGGTGGCCGAGCGCACGTCCAGCGCCTCCGACTCCTCGATCACCGGATAGACGACGTAGACTTGGCGGCCCGCCGAGACCTGGTCACGTACGAAATCGAACACCCGCATCCGCGCTGCCTCGCTCCTCAACACGGTCTTGACCGGCTGCCTGCCGGGTGGGAGCTCATCGAGCACCGAGATATCGAGGTCGCCGTAGAAGGTGAGGGCCAGCGATCGTGGGATCGGCGTGGCGGACATGACCAGCACATCGGGCGACACCCCAGCCTGGCGCAGTTCCATGCGCTGGCGCACACCGAAGCGGTGTTGCTCGTCGATGATGGCGAGCCCCAGGCGCTGGAATTCGACGTCCTCCTGGATCAGCGCGTGCGTGCCCACGATCAGCTGTGCTTGCCCGGAGCCGATGCGCTCGAGGCTATCGCGGCGCACGGCGGCAGCGAGTCCACCGCGAAGCAACACGACCTGGACCGGCAGCCCGTCTAGCATGCGAGTCACAGTATTATAGTGTTGCTCCGCCAGTAACTCCGTGGGCGCCATCAGCGCCGCCTGGTAGCCGTTCTCGATGGCCCTCAGCATCGCGAACAGCGCGACCACCGTCTTGCCGCTCCCGACGTCGCCCTGCAGCAGGCGGTTCATCGGTGGCGGCTCAGTCATATCGTTCGAGATCTCGGACAGCACCTTCTTCTGGGCCGCGGTCAGCTCGAAGGGCAGCGATTCGGTGAAGGGACGGACCAGCGTATTCTTCCGGCCGAAGGCAATGCCCTGACGCTTCTCGCGGTACGCGTAGCGGGCGCGGGCGTAGAGCAGCTGGAGAATGAAAAGCTCCTCGAAGGCGAAACGCCGACGCGCCGCCTCCGCGTGCTCGATGGTGGGCGGCCGGTGGAGCCACTCCAAGGCTTGACGGGTGGCGGTGAGGTTGAGCCGCTCGCGCAGCGGCTCGGGGATGACGTCCTCTTCTTCCTCCACGACGGCCAACAGCGCGTCCAGATTCTGCTGCACTATGCCGCGGATCTGGCGGTGGGTCAGGCCGGCCGTGGCGGGGTAGATCGGGAAGACCGTCCCCTCCTCTGCGGCGGTGTCGTCAGCCCGGGCCATGATCGTGAACTCGCGCGGCTGGATCTGGCGACCGTGGAAGAACCTCACCGGCCCCGCGACCAACAGCGTGTCGCCCTTGCGAATCGTTCGGTCGAGGAACGGCTGACCCGGCCACGAGCACTCGATCAAGCCGGACGAGTCGCGGATGACGGCCTGGAACAGCCGCAGGCCGCGGCGCGTCGGGATTACACCCTTCGATACGACCTCGCCAATGGCGGTGACATCCATGCCGGGCGCCAGCCCGGCGATGGGTGTCACCGTGGTGGCGTCCAGGTAGCGGTGGGGAGCATGCCGTAGCAGGTCACGCACGGTCCGCACGCCAAGCTTGCCGAATGCCTCGGCGCGCCGCGGGCCAACGCCTTTGAGATATTGGACGGGTTGATCGAGGTCGGATTTCGCCATCGCTATCTCAGGCCGCCGAATCGCCGTACGGCCCACTCGGCGCAGAACAGGCCGATGAGCATGAGATAAGGCCAACCCAGGGCGGCCAAGGGACGAGAGCGCCTGCCCGGGCCGTCCGTCGCTTCGTCCTGGGAGGAGGCCATCACCTCATCCTGCAGCGAGGCGCCCCCCCGGGGCAACAGCTCGGGAGAGAATTCCTCGATCTCCGCAGGACCCTCGGCCGCAGCCGCCACCCTGCCGTCTCGGAAGGTGCGGGCAACATAGCGATAGCGACCAGGCGGCAGTGATGCAGCCAGCTGTTCGCCCGCCCCTGCCGCAGCGCTCCATACCGCGCCGCCGCCTTCGCCTTCACTCAGCTCGACGGCGAGCGAGTCGGCGTCCTCGGGGGCCAGCCAGCGCAGAGCCTCGCCCCGAGCCACGATGCGTCTCCGCGGCTCCAGACCGGCATCGCCGCTCGTCCGACCCGCCATCAGCCAGCCTGTGACTCCCGTCCACAGCGCTAGGTAGAGCTGCCTGCCCGGGCCTTGTCGGAACGCCCAGCGCCAGTAACCCTCCGCGGTAGCCACGGCCCAGCGGCGGTCTCCCGCTTCTGCCGCGGCCACGGCCGGGACCGGCTCGCCACGTCTCAATCGCTGCACCAGGAGCGGCGTCCAGACGCGCTCCGCCTGAATCGAGCGAACGTTCAATAACGGCGGCAGCGCGTCCACCGGCACTCCGCTCAGGTCCAGAGCCAAAGGTGATTCCGGGACCTGCTCCGCCGCGTACCACTCGCCGCTCGCGCCGGCACCGACCCGCACCCGCCAGCCGGGCAGCCCGAACCCACGGCGACCGGCTGGAAGAACCAGAAGGCGCGATGCGCCCTCAGCGAGCGATCGTGCCCAGGCGGGCGCATCTGCTCCGTAGCCATGTAGCACCAGGAGCGGCGCCTCACGGGCGCGCCGTTGCACGGTGGCCATCTGGACGCGTCTATACCCGTCCAGCGTCACCAGGCTGTCCGCCATCCACAGGTAGGCTGCCGTGGGCGCATCCGTCAGGCGATCCAGGCTGGGGATGAGGAACGAGGGCTCCCAATCGGGGCGTAGGGAAATCAACACCGGGCCCACCGGCTCTTCGTTCACCCGGACGTAGAAGCTACGCTGGTCGTCGCGTGCCTCCGGGTCCGGCGTTTCCGCGGCCAATCGCACGGCGAAGCGGCGGTAGCCGGCACGTCTGCCCACCGGGAAGGCAAGCTGAACTGGCGCATACCGTCCGCCCGCCGGGACGGCTGCCCAGACCGCCGCGCGAACCCGCTCGTCCTCGTCCACGACCTCGACCCTCACGCTGTCCTGCTCGACGCCGGAGGCGACGATCTCGACGCGAACGTTCGCGCTGTCTCCAGCTTGCACCCAGGTCGATGCATCGACCGCAGCGATCCCCAGCTCCGCATAGACCGAGCCCAGCTTGACCACCGACAAGTTCAGGCCATAGCGCTGTGCGAGGTCTACGGACTCGGCGGCGTCGGCGACGGCACCATCGGTATAGACGACGAGGCGCCGGCCATCGGCCGCGGCGGCCGAGCGGACGGCCGGGGCGAGCAGCGACTCGCCGAACAGTGGCTCCGCGGGCAGAGAGTCCGCGGTACTCACGTACCGGGGCAGCGTCCCTCCGAACAGCCAGACGCCGTCGAAGCGATGGACGGAGTCCAGAGCGGCGTGCCACACCGCGCTACCCCCTGGCTCCAGGGGGCGCAGCAAGCTAAAGGAGGCATCGAGTAGGGCGACTTCACCACGCCCGTCGCTGCGCTGAGCTTCTGAAACGGGTAGCGAGGGATTCAGCAGTATCAACCAGGCCAGCAAAAGCGCGGCGGCGCGAAGGGCGGCCGCCCAGCCTCGTCCCTTGATCGAGTCTTCCCGCGTGCGGTACCACCAGACGACATAGGTGATGATCGCGACCGCACCGACTGTCAGCAGAAGCCATTTGACGGGGGTCAACGCACTTCCCCACCAAGCCAGAAAGAGACCCGAGAGGTTAACACGTCCTGAGGATGTAGGCGGGCCTGAGTCGGCGCAAGCCGACCGTCTACAGGTACACCTGTCCCGGCGCGCCGTTGTTGAGCCAGAAGCGCACGAACTCTTGGCGCGAGAAGTCCTGCGGGACGGCCCACCAGGGATGGTGTTGATCAAGAGCGGGGCTGTTGGAGAGGCTGTCGGCGAGGTCCGTGCTCTCGCCGCAGAACTCGCAGATATAGGAGGTCTCTTCGGGCCTGATCCACGTGACATAGGGGGCGCCGGCGATCTGCGACACCCTGCCGCAGTTGTGGACGCACGGTCGCATTTCGGCGCCCGCGTCCCCAACGCTCTGCATGAAGCCACAGAAGTTGCACAGACGATAGTGACGCCGGGCCTCGTCCTCGCGCGGCCCATAGAACCCGGTGCGTTCGCAGCTGGGGCACGGGTAGGGGCCGCCCCGGTCACGCTCGCGGATCTCGGCGGCCCAGTCCGCCTCCGAGTACGGATCGGTCTTGCCGAGCGGACGCCAACCCGGCTTGCGCAGGTGCTGCTCGAAGCGGAACACCACGAAGACCAGCACGGCGAGCACGATCACCTGGGAGATCAGACGTCCCACGTCGAGCGTCGCTTCGGCCGGCGGGCTCCAGAAGGCGCGGTAGCGCAGAGCGCGTACGGGAAACACCGCATCGCCGCTGTTCCAGAGAAACTCTTGTTGCCAGGGCACGAAGGTCAGCACCGTGACCAGAAGCAGCAGGCCGGCCCAGATGGACCAACTCGCGAACAGTCGCTTCATGAGGCTGTCCGAGGTTTCACGAGGCTCAGTCGACGCGCCGCGTGTCCGCAGGATTGGCACGGTTCAGGAGGCCCCGGAGTTTGTTGCGATTGCGCTGGAACTCGGCGAACTCATCCTTGGCGACGGGGTTCCCGGAGGGCAGGTTAATGTTGCGATGGTCAACGGCTTTGTTGTTGTGCCACAATTCGTAATGCAGGTGTGGTCCGGTGGCCAAACCGGACGCTCCCACGTGGCCGATCAGCTGCCCCTGGCGAACGCGCGCGCCGTTCTTTATGCCCTTGGCGATGAAGCTCAGGTGCGCGTAGCGGGTGCGGTAGCCGTTGACGTGACGGACCTCGATGACGCGACCGTAGCCGCCCCACCAACCTGCGCGGGTGACGGTGCCGTCTGCGGTGGAATAGACGCGCGTGCCAGTGGCCGCCGCGTAGTCGGTACCCAGATGGGCGCGGTGAATACCCAGCTTGGGGTGGTAGCGATTCCTGGAGAAGCGCGACGAAATACGTCTAAAGTCGACGGGCGCCTTCAGGAATACCATCTTCATCGACTTCCCGTCCTCGTCGAAGTACTCGCGGCGTGATTCGAGCCAATAGGCTTTATAGGTCCGACCGCGGTTGGTGAACTCGGCGGCCAGGATGCGGGCGTTTTTCACCGACCCGTCGGACCGGGAGTGGCGCTCGTAAACCGCTTTGTACGTGTCATCTTTGCGGAGGTCGATCCCAAAATCGATGCTCCACTGGAAGGGGCGATAGATGCCCCACATCACGCGCTCTATGCGCTCGGCCTGGCCCAACGATCTGTCGGGAAGGTCCATCACGGAGTTGTAAAGACTGCTGTGGATCGTTCCGGCCAGCAATAGCGTGTCCACCCGGATCGGAAGCTCGGTCTCCTGACCGCTCCATGTCGATCCATCCCGTTGCAGACGGAGGATTCGGTCGGGATCGACCTGGACGGTCACACCCACCAGACTATCCCACGCCGTCCGCTCCACGTGGACCGTGACGCCGGCCCTGAGCAGCCGTGGATTCGCGTAATGTCTGAGCTCGGTGACGACTTCGTGAATTTGTTTCTGAGTCAGCGACTGTCGAGCCAGCACTTGAGCCAGGACTTCCCCGCGTCGCAGCGTATCCGTCCTGACGAAGGCGTCGGTCTCGTTGACCGACACGACGATCGCCGCCAACTCGGGAATATGGCGTTGCGAGCTGGCCGGGCGGCCCAGGATCAAAGTCAGGCCGCCCGTGACCAGGAAGGCGAAGACCAGAAGGCCTCTACCCATTCCGCTCATCGGGAGGGGATGTTTCCTTTGGCGGGATCAGCATCAACCTCACGGCTTCACCTTGCTTTCCGTTAGTCCATCTGCCGACGAATGAACGTGGGGATTTCAAGCTCCCTCGGATCGGCGACGTCGAGGGGGGCGACTTCTCGATCATGAGTCCTCGCCCCGGCGTGGCTGGCGGCTACCGGCCTGCGGGCACCGAAGTTGGGCCGGATGATCTTGCCCGAACCGCTGTGGTCCGCCGTCTCAAAGCCCGTGGCGATGACCGTGACGCAGATCTCTTGCTCGAGATTGGGATCCTGGACCGTGCCGAATATGATTTCAGCCTCATCGCCGGCCGCCTCGTGAATCATCGAGCTGACCGTCGTGACTTCGTCGATCGTGAGGTCCATGCCTCCCGTGATGTTGATCAACACGGCTTTCGCGCCGGAGATCGAGATGTCGTCCAGCAGCGGCGAGGAAATGGCCTCCTGGGCCGCTTCCTGTGCCCGGTTCTCGCCCTGCCCGCTGCCGGTGCCCATGAGTGCCGGGCCGCGGTTGGCCATGACCGTGCGAACGTCGGCGAAATCGACGTTCACATCGCCCGTCACGCTGATCAAGTCGGAAATCCCGCGTGTGGCCTGTAGCAACACCTCGTCCGCCTTCTTGAGCGCGTCACGGAAGGTCGTGCCCTTGCCGACCACCGAGAGCAGTCGCTGGTTCGGTACGACGATCGTGGTATCCACCGTACGGCGCAACTCGGCCAGACCGATCTCGGCCTGGTGCATGCGCTTCTTGCCCTCGAACTCGAAAGGCTTAGTCACGATCGCGATGCTCAGCGCGCCCAACTCGCGGGCGAGCTGGCCCACGACGGGTGCCGCCCCGGTGCCGGTGCCGCCGCCCAGGCCCGCGGTCACGAACACCAGGTCCGCGCCCCGCAGCAGGTCAACCATCTCCTCCTTGTTTTCCTCGATGGCCTGACGCCCGATCTCCGGCCGGGCACCCGCTCCGAGCCCGCGGGTCAGCTTCCTACCGATCTGGATCTTTACCGGGGCGCGACTGTTGTTCAGCACCTGACTGTCGGTGTTCACGGCGACGAACTCGACACCTGGCAGATCTTCCTCGATCATGCGGTTGACCGCGTTGTTGCCGCCGCCGCCGACCCCTATGACGCGCATCATCGCGCTCCGCTCGCGCGCTTCTGCTAGCTCAAAGCGAATCATCCTCATCCCCTCCCTATCCATTGTTACTAAAAGAACTCCTTCAACCATCCACCGACCTTGGCCAGCGCCCGCATTGCCGGGCGCCGTCCATTGCCGAGGTCCTCTTTAATCCGCTCAACTCCGAACAGCATCAGTCCCGACGCCGTGGCGAACTTGGGACGGCGCACGGAGTCGGATAGCCCGGTGAGTCCGCCGCCGGGCGCCCCACAACGGACAGGCATCGTGAAGATCGACTGCGCCACGTCCAACGTGCCCTCAAGACCGGCACCGCCGCCCGTGAGAACCACACCGCCGCCCAGCCGGTGCGAGTAGCCCGCCTCCTCGATCTCCCGGTGCACCAACGCCAGCACTTCGTCCATGCGCTGCTCGATGATGTGCGCCAGCAACTCACGCGGCATGTGCTTCTGGCTGCCCGGTGCGGGCCCGGGGATCTCGATCGTCTGTTCCGGATCCACGGCACGTGTAGAGGCGACACCGCTGCGCTCTTTGACACGCTCGGCCTCGGCGTACGGTATCCCCAAACCTTTCACCAGGTCGTTGGTGAAACTGACGCCACCGCAGGGCACAATGCCGACGTGCCGGATCTTGCCCTCCTGAAAGATCGCGATCTCCGTGTTGCGACCGCCGATGGAGACGATGGCGCTACCGACCTCGCGTTCCTCTGCCGTCAATACGCTCAGACCCGCAGCCAGAGGGTTGAGCACTAGTTGGGCCGTCTCGTAGCCGGCACGCGTCACGGCCTTGCGCAGGTTGCGCGCGGCAGCGCTGGCCGCCAGCACGATGAACACCTCGGCCTCGAGACGTGTCCCCAGCATCCCGACCGGGCGCTGTATCCCTCCGCGGTGGTCCACCGAGTAATCCTGCGGGATCACATGCAGCAACTCGCGGTCGGGCGGTACGACGACGGCGCGCGCCACCTCGTGCACCCGCTCGACGTCATCCTCGTCGATCTCGTCTTCACCGATCGCGACGATGCCGTTCGACATGCTGGTCTGCACGTACTCGGCGGAGATACCGACATAGAGCCCACGTGGCTGGACTCCTGCCATCAGCTCCGCCTGCTTCATCGCCTGGCGGATCTCCTCCGTCGTATCCTCCAGATTGCTCACCGCGTCCCGGCGAACTCCGTTGGGTTTAACCTGGCCGACACCCAGGATCTTCACCTGCGGCGAGCCTTCGTTGTCGAGGATCAGCTCGCCCAACACCGCACAGGTCTTAGTGGACCCGATGTCCAACGCACCGATGAGATAAGATGTAGAGATCATGCCTGCACTCTCCGAACCACGATTTGATCTGCATAGCGCGCCTCGATCAACGCGGCATCCACGCCACGACTCCGCAAGTCCGACAGCGTGGCGCGGACGCGCTTCACCAATACTTCGTCCACGTCAGCCGGCAGCGCGAGACTCCGCGCCGGCTGAGACATCACCAGATTGAGCATCAGCCCCCGGTCTTCCACCAGCTCGAAATCGGAAACCAGCGCCGCCAAACCGGGATCGAGGGCCTGCAACTCGGCGAAGATGTGCAGTGCTTCCAGCGCTGGACCTTCGTTCAGTCGAGTCGAGTCCTCCGCCAGCTCGGCGACTACCGTCACCAGCGGCAAGTCTATGGACGTGCTCGTCGGGTCGATGGGCAACAACGTGCCGTCGGCGCGAACCGCTCGCAGGTCGGGGACGCCGACCAGAGCCAGCGGCTCGACCTCACGTACGACCACGCGCAGTCCGTGCAGCCCGGAGCGCCTGACCCGAGCCTCCTCGATCAACGGGTGCGTGACGAGCCGCTGCTCGACGTCGCTGAAGTCTTCCCAGACGGAGCGATCGCTCCCAATCGCGGCCAGCTGCAACAGCGAGTCCGGGGCGGCCCATCCCGCGCCCACCACCTCGACCTGTCGAACGTTGAAGTAGTCCACCTTGGCCAGCAGCGTCCGACCCCAGAAGGCGCCGGCGAGACCGCCGGCGACGACCAGCATCCCGAGCAGGTAGGCGGCTCTCGGCAACGCGCTCCGGCCCTTCATGCCCTTGCTCCCAGCTCGTGAAGCACATCATCCGCGAAACCCCAAAACTGGATTTCCGGCTCCAGCTCTATGCCCGTCTCAGCGCGCACGCGACGACGCGTCTCGATCATCAGGTCGACCACGTCCTGCGCTCGAGCGCCGCCGGTGTTGACGATGAAGTTCGTATGTTTCGGCGACACCTGCGCACCACCTCGCTCGGCTCCTCGCATCCCGACGCGATCGATCAGCTGCCAGGCCGTAGGCGCGGGAGGGTCCGGGTTCTTCCAAGTCGAGCCGCACGTGGGCTCGTCGTATACTTGTGCGGCCAGCTTGGCCTCACGGCGACTGCGATGTTCTTCTTCGATGCGTTCGGCTTCGCCGGGTCGTGCTTCGATTTCCGCCTCGAGGAATACAGCCTCGAGCTCGAGCTCGATCGCGCGATAGCTGGGCCGCACGTCCTCTTTACTCACGCGTCGAGTCGTTCCGTCAGGCCACATCGCTTCCGCCCAGAGCACTCGCTCCCATATCCCTTCGTCAGCGGCCCCCGCGTTCATGCGCAAAGCGCCGCCCATGGTGCCAGGCACCGCCTCCAGTATCCAGAGTCCCGCCCGCGCGCCGCGGCGCGCGGCCTGCACCACACCGCTGATGGGCGCGGCGGCCCCAAAGCGGATCGTCGACTCCAGCAACTCGTACTCCTTGAACTCACCGTCCAGCACCAACACCGGGCCGCCGGGGCCTTCGTCCGAGATCAGGAGGTTCGCGCCCAATCCGAGGACTCGGACGTGCTGTCCTTCGACCTCAGCCAGCAGGGCCTTCAGCTCAGACCGGCATGACGCCCGCGCGAACAGCGGAGCCGAACCGCCGATCTTCCAGCGCGTCATCTCAGCGAGTGGCACGTCACGCATCCACATTGCTCCGCCTGAGCTCATCGACCATCCGGTGCGCGACGCTGGTGATGTCACCAGCGCCGAGCGTCAGCAACACGTCCCCCGCGCGTAGCTCCCTCTTCAACGCCGCAGTGAGAACCTCCAGGTCCTCGGCGAAGTGCACGTCGCCGGTCTCCTCGCACGCCGCATCGAGGACGAGGCCAGCCGAAACTCCGGGAATCGGCTGCTCTCGTGCCGCGTAGATCGCGGTGACGAACACCAGGTCGGCGGCGGCGAGCGCGTGGCCGAACTCCGCGGCGAAGGCGCGGGTGCGACTGTAGAGGTGGGGCTGGAAGGCCACCACCAACCTGCGACCGGCGAATACCTGTCTGGCCGCCGCCAACGTGGCCGTCACCTCGGTGGGGTGGTGCGCGTAGTCATCCACGACCGTGACTCCATCCACGTCACCCAGCAGCTGAAAGCGCCGCTCCACACCGCTGAAACTCTCGAACGCCGGCAACGCCGCTTGCGGCTCGAGGCCCAAGGCCAACATGACCCCGGTGACCGCAAGGGCGTTGCGGACGTTGTGCTCACCGCGCAGAGCCAACCTGAACTCTCCGAGTGACTTCCCGCGCCAGCGGGCCGTGAAGGTCGTGCGCTCGGGCCCATGGCTCACCGACTCGGCTCGGAGTTCGGCGTCGTCGCTCATGCCGTAAGCGAGGCCACGGTCACCGGCACGCTCGAGGCGGAGTCGCGCTCCCGCGTCGTCGACACAAGCGATCACTTTGCCATCCGCGGGGACCCGCTCGACGAACTCGTCGAACGCCGCTTCCAGTTGGGCGAGGGTCGCATAGGTATCCAGGTGCTCGGCCTCGACCGAGGTGACCACCGCCAGCTTCGGCCAGAGCGTGAGGAACGAGCGGTCGTATTCGTCCGCTTCCACGACGTAGGTATCGCTGTTCCCGATGCGCGCGTTTCCGCCCCAGGAAGGAACGCGACCTCCCACCAGCGCAGTGGGATCGAGGCCGGCAGCCTCGAGCGCCAACGCGGTCAACGCGCTGGTCGTCGTCTTTCCGTGTGTCCCGGCTATTCCGATCAACGTGCCTCTGTTCACCAGATCTGCGAGAGCCTCGCTCCTCTTGACGACCGGCAGTCCCTGCCGCCCGGCTTCCTCCAGCTCGGGGTGGCTTCGTTGGACCGCAGCGGTGTGAACGACGGCTGCGGCACCTGCCACGTGGTCCGGGCTGTGCCCCTGCCGAACGCGCATCCCAAGGCGCTCGAGCTCGCGAGTCGTCTCGTTCGACTCCTGATCACAGCCACTGACATTCGCTCCCCGTGCCTGCATCAGCCGGGCGAGCCCCGCCATCCCGGCACCACCGATGCCCATCAAGTGGATCGCCGCACCGCTGCCGACGAGCTCCGACACCACGCTCCCGTCCCTCACCGCCCCTCCAATAGCCGCCAGAGATCGGCGGCGATCTCGTCCGCTGCCTTGGGGTTGCCGCGTGCCAGCGAAGCCCGGCCCATCTCCTCGAGATCCCACGGCGTGTTGATCAGCTCGACGACCGTACGCCAGAGCTTGGCCGGCGATTTTCGCATGTGCGCCTCTTCGACGACGATGGCCGCTCCGTCCGACTCGAGCGACAGCGCGTTCTTCAGCTGGTGACCCGCCGCGGCATGCGGCAGCGGCACCAGGACCGACGGGATCCCCCAAGCACAAAGCTCGGCCAGCGCCAAAGCGCCCGCCCGGGACACGGCCAGGGTCGTGACCGCCAGCGCTTTGTCCATCTCCGAGATGTACGGCGTGGTGCGGACCGCGACTTGATCACTCAGCGTGCCGAGGCGCCGCGAGACATCCGCGTGGTGCGTGGGCCCCGTCGACCAAAGGAGTTGCACATCGGGCGGTAAAGGAGGCAAATCACCCCGGTCGACAGCCTCGATTGCCGCGATCAGCGCTTCGTTCATCGCCAGCGAACCCTGGCTGCCGCCGACGATCAGCACGATGCGCCCCGGAGCCAGGCCCAACTCGTGCCGCACTTCATCGGAATCCGGCAACGGGTCGGGCCAGCGGATCGGATTCCCGTGAATCCGAATATTGGTATCGGGTCCCGGCCAAAGGTTCTTCATCGCCTCCTCGTAACCCAGGTGCAACTGGTCCACATAGGGCGCCAGCCACCGAGTCGTGAGACCCGGGAAGCTGTTCTGCTCTTGAATCGCTGTCCGCAACCCACGGCTGACGGCCCAGCCCACGACTGGACCGGCCGCATAGCCGCCTGTACCCACCACCAGGTCGGGTGCAAACGAAGCGAAGAGGCCGTGAATCTCGCGGCTCGCCGTGACCGCCGAGCGCAGTAGCCGCCAGTTACGCCACGGGCGGCTGCGATAGATCGGCTCGAGAGATAGCAGACGATGCGCATGACCTGTCTGAGGAAGAACCCGAGCTTCGACTCCTCTCCGCGCACCGACCAGCAGAATCTCGATTTCATCGCGTGCTGCCCTCCCGAGTGCCTCGGTAAGGTTAAGGGCCGGGTACAAGTGCCCGCCCGTTCCACCACCGGCGATGATCGCCCGATAACCCACGTCATTACGCTCGCCAGCTGCCGATGTTGAGAAGGATCCCCACCGCCGCCAAAGAGACGACGAGACTCGAGCCGCCGTAGCTGATGAACGGCAACGTGATCCCCGTTGTGGGCAGAAGGCCCACGCTCACACCCATATGAATCAACGCGCTTACTACGATCATCGAAGTCAGTCCCACGGCCAGGAGAAATCCGAACGCATCCGGCGCACGTCTCGCGATGCGCAACCCCAGGAATCCGATGAGGCCGATCAACATCAGCAGCGCGGCCACGCCCACCCAACCCCATTCCTCGGCGATGATCGCGAAGGCGAAATCGTTGTGAGGCTCGGGCAGGAAGTAGTACTTCTGCGCGCTCTCGCCGTAGCCGACGCCAAACAGGCCGCCCGAGCCCACTGCGATGAGCGATTGGTGCAACTGGTAGCCCGCGCCCGCCGTGTCCAATCCGCCATCCAAGAACGTCACCAGGCGCGCCATGCGGTAGCTGGCCGTGCGGATCCATTCCCAGAGAAGCGGAACGGCCAGCATTCCTATCAGTATGAAGTGGCCGATGCGCGCGCCCGCCGCGAATAGCACTATGGCGCAGAGCAATCCGATGAGTGCCGCCGACGACAGATCGGGCTGCAGCATGATCAGGAAGGCGACCATCAGGTAGATGAGACCGAAGGCAGCGAGCCCCCAGCGCAGACTACGAACACGCTCGCCTTTCTTGGCGGCCAGCGCCGCCACCCAGATCACCATGGCCAGCTTCGCTACTTCCGATGGCTGCACCCGCACTCCCAGCTCGAGCCAGCGGCGCGCTCCGTTGCGCGGCGGTGCGATGGCCTCCGTACCGGGCAGCACGATCAGAAGCAGAGCGAAGAACGTCACGGCGAGGAGCGGCCAGGCCAAGCTCGCGAAGACGCGGTAGTCGATACGCGCGAGAACGTACAGCGCTACTAGCCCGATCATTGCCTTGCTTGCCTGCTGCCGCAGGAAGTAGTGATCCGGGAGACCCTGCTGTTGAGCCAAGAACGAGCTGGCGCTGTAGACGGTGAGCAGCCCGACCAGTACGAGAAAGACGGCGATGGCCAGTAGCACGCCGGCGTCGCGACGTGCGCTTCCCGCCGCCGGGACGTAGGTGTCAACCGTGAGCGCCGCTGCCAGATCCCTCACGTGATCTCTCGCTCCACGAGCTGGGCGAAGCGCTGGCCGCGCTCCTCGTAATTGCGAAACATGTCGAAGCTGGCGCAGGCCGGTGACAGCAGGACGACGTCGCCCGGCTTTGCCAGGTCGGCCGCCAACCGCACGACCGCTTCGAACGAACCTTCCTCTCTCACAAGCTTAAGCTCACCGCTCAACTCGGCCTCGATCTGCGCCGCCGTCTCACCGTAGGCCACGACGGCTCGGGCTCGTCCTGCCAGCAAGGGCAAGAGCGGGGCGAACGACTCGCCTTTGCCGCGTCCGCCGAGCAGCAGCACGACCGGGCGGTCCATCGCGCGGAGAGCCACTTGGGTCGAGGCCACGTTGGTGGCCTTCGAGTCGTTGATCCAGAGCACGCTCCTCTGCTCCGCCAACCGTTGGAGGCGGTGCGGTAGAGGCTCGAATTCACGCAGACCCTGGCGCACGTCCTCGATGGGAAGCTGTACGCACGTGGCCGCCAGGCTGGCCGCCAGTGCGTTGGCCACGTTGTGCTGGCCCAGTAGCTTCAGTTCGTCACGCGATACGAGCTCCGCATCTTCGCCGTTGTGGCGGGCCATGAGCATTCCGTTGGGCGCCAGGTAGGCCGTTTCCTGAGCCTCCTGCGGGCGCGATGCCACGCGGAAGTAGCTCGCGTCGCCCGGACGTCCTGCCGCTAGGCGCAGCACTTCCTCATCCTCGCCATTCAGGACCCATCGGCTGTCCGATGAGGCGTTGTCGAACAGTCGCGCCTTGTCCCCGTAGTACCGCTCTACGCTCTCGTGCCAATCGAGATGATCGGGGCAGAGGTTGAGAAAGACGCCGACGGCCGGCTTGAAGCGATCGATGTAATGGAGCTGGAACGAGCTCACCTCGACGACGATCCACTCGAAGGCGGCCTCGGTGTCGGCGGCCAGCTCCGAGAGCGCGTTCCCTATGTTTCCACCAATACCCACGTTCACTCCTGCACGCTCGAGCATCGAGGCGATCCATGCCGTCGTCGTCGTCTTGCCGTTCGTACCCGTCACCGCGATGAGCGGGACGTCGAGAAAGCCGAACGCCAATTCCAGTTCGGATACGATCGGCCGCTCTCGCACTCCGGGGGCCGCCAGCACCTCGGCGCTGGTTGGGATGCCCGGGCTCACCACCACGAGATCGCAGCCTCCCAGTTTCCCGACGTCGTGCCGGCCGAGCTCGATCTCGACGCCCGCGAGCCGGCCCAGTTCTTCGCTCTGCCCACGCAGCTCCGCCGTGTCCAGCGCATCGCTGGCGTAGACCGAGGCGCCGGCTTGCGACAGCAACCGCGTTGCCGCACGGCCGCTGCGGCCCAGTCCCAGCACACCCACGCGCGTATCCGACCACGATTCCGAGACTTTCACCTTACTTTCAGTGTGCTCAGCGCGATCAACGAGCAGAGCACTCCCACGATCCAAAAACGAACGACCACCTTCGATTCGGCCCAACCGAGCTGCTCGAAGTGATGGTGGAGCGGAGCCATCCGGAAGACGCGACGTCCCTGCCCGAACCTCTTTCGCGTGTACTTGAACCAGCTCGTCTGCAGGATGACCGACAGCGCTTCCGCCACGAACACGCCCCCGATGATCAACAGCAGGAACTCGCCCTTGATCAACACTGCGACGGCACCCAGAGCGCCGCCCAGGGCCAGCGAACCGGTATCGCCCATGAACACGTCGGCCGGGTGACTGTTGAGCCAGAGGAACCCCAGCGCGGCACCGGCGAGTGCCGCACAGAACACGGTCAGCTCGCCGACCCCCGGCAGGTAGAAGAGTCCCAAATAGTTGGACGCGTCGACACGACCGATCAGATAGGCGAACAGGGCGAACGTGGCGCCGGCGATTGCGGCGAGCCCTGTCGCGAGTCCATCGAGCCCGTCGGTGAGGTTCACGGCGTTGGCGCTGCCGCTCACAACGAGCGCGACGAACGGAACAAAGAACGGTGCCCATACCACGAGCCTGAGGTCCTTAAAGAAAGGCAGGCTGGTGTGGTTTGCGGGATAATCG